>ENA-OUUV01000914-OUUV01000914.1-human-gut-metagenome-genome-assembly--contig:-NODE-914-length-16489-cov-3.169892_pt1 | contig 16489 bp, 26 predicted proteins | sample MGYA00237952_ERZ548838 | MGnify/ENA primary metagenome ERZ548838 (study PRJEB26490, sample SAMN05194705) | human gut metagenome | biome: terrestrial biome; feature: human-associated habitat; material... | reverse complement strand
GTGCATCATTTCCGGTTGCCCCGCAGGGGCGAGGAAATGGCACATTTCTTATTTTGCTACACTTTTGCATAGCAAAAAAGGAACACCACCCTGACGGATGGTGTTTCTATTTGGTGCCGGTGGTGGGACTCGAACCCGACATGGAATGGTCAAAGATATTGATTTTTCAGTGTGCGTTCCTCGTTATTAGCATTTTCATTAGCGTTTTCTTCCTTTTTCTTGGAATAGAAATCCGCCATGGCGGTCTGATATCGGGTGATATCGCTCTGCGCGATGTGGGTGTAGATCTTGTGCATGGTCCCCGGATCGGACCAGCCGCCGATCTCCATGGCGATCTTTTCCGGCACCTGCAGGTGATATGCCAAAGAGGCAAAGCTGTGCCGAAGCCCATGCACGGTCACATCCGTAATCTTTGCCCTCTGGCAGGCCTTGTGGACCTCCACTCGCAGCGTGTCCTGGTCATAGTCCATAATCGGACCGGACGGCTTACGCAGGCGCTCAATGGCCTCTGAGAGCTCTGGGATGAGGATAGGGACACTGCGGGTGCTGGTTCGGTTCTTGTTTTGTTTCTTTCGCACCCAGGCAGTATCGTAACCACGAACGACCGCACCGGAGACTTTGATAAACGTCGGATTTTTCGGGATGTTTTCCCATTTGAGCGCGGAAATCTCCGAGATCCGCAGCGAGGACAGCGCCAGGAGCGCCGCCACAGCCACGCGGCTGCCTTTGATGGCATCCACAAACTGCGGAATCTCATCGGCTGTCAGAAAGGCCGTATCCGCCGGAGGAACCGATGGGAGTGTGAGTCCATTCATTGGGATCTCATGCCCTGTCTGCTGGCGGATGACCGTGCGCAGGAACTTAAATGCGTTGACAACGGTTTTAGGACTGGCCAGGGCCATCTCTGCGTTGATGAGGCCCTGCCACTCGCTGTCCTGGATGCTGTCCACAGGCCGCTGCATGACAGTTTGGAAGCGGTGTTTCTGGATGGCCCGGTATCCACGGATGGTGGATGGCGACAACGTGCGGCTCTTGCGCTTGATATATTCGTCAATGGAGACGGTCAGCGTTGGTTCCTGTTCCGGCTCCTCCGGCTTTTCAGGTAGCCGCTTTCTTGCCAACCATTCTGCTTTGATGGCGGCCGCCTCCCTGGTGCAGTCTTTAGCAGTTGCGGCAGTGACGGGGATGCTCTCGCCGCCGAGGCGGAGCTGGATAAACCAATTCCCGGACGGCAGCTTCCTCGGCTCTGGAACCTTCATGCGCTGCGCCTCCCTTCAAAACAATACGTTTGTTCGATAGTGCGATTAGAGAGAAGACGCCCCCCGCCTGGGGCGGCTGTTGCTTTTTGTCGGGAAATATGATATCCTACCTGCGGCGCTACCAGTTCACGGTAGGCGGTTGGCCTCTCCACCTGGAGGGGACTTCTTGCCCCCTCCACCGAGAGGGGGTGATGCGTATGCTTACATACTCAGAACTGTTTCAGTTTTGTCTTGTTATCATCGGCATCATTGGCCTGTTTTTACAGGCAAAAAAGAAGTAACCGCCCAGCCTCCAAGCAAGCGGTTACTTCTGTAACACTGTAAGGGGCCACCGTCTGCCGGTAGCGCCACCTCGTACTTCCAGTATAACCGCAGGTTATTCAATTGTCAAGAGCCGCCCCGCCCGGGGCGGCTCGTTTTACTTATTTGCTACTAGATTCAGATTCTTTCTTCAAGGTTTCCCGGTATTCCATTGCATCAGGAATATCAACAAACTTGACAGTAGCGTTGTGATGTTCGAGAACTACTTGCTTGATTTCATCAAGATCGACCCGGAAAAATTCTTTTCTAGGGTTAATTTTATTAACACGTGCGGTGTCAAAATGCTGGTGCAAAACAGTCTCCAGGCCAGGAGCATCTTCGGAGAAAATCAGAGCATGGACATCAAAGGGGAATGGCACAGACGCGCTACTCAACTCGGCAATGCGATCCATGGGTTCCAGGCGGCGAGTCATACCAATTTTGAAAACGCGCTCACCGAAGGATCCAATATTCGAAATGATATAGACGAAGCCAGCTCTGGTGTTTTGCTCTCTCTGGAGAACATTATCTTTATCCGCTTGGACAGCTTTCAACTTCTCCTCAAGGTCCTTAATTTTATCGATGTACAGTTGCTTTTCAACATCGTCCTTCGCCTTCTGCATATAGGCCATCAGTTTGTTGACTTCGTTGGTGAACTGAGATTCTTCTTTCTCAATCTTCTGCTTTTCCTTCTCAATTTCCCGGCGGACCTTCTCTTCCTCGACCATCTGCTCCCGGATGGCTTTCCGTTGCTCCCGTTCTTCATCCTCTTTCACCATATAGGCATATACAAGGCTCAACTCTTCAAATTTCGATTCGAGGAACGCAGGAGCAAGCTGCACACCATCAACGGCGAACATCTTGTTGATTGCATCAAAAGAACGCTGAATTTTAGAGCGAGAGGTATCGACGTTTTTGACGGTAACGCTTTGGATAATGCTATCTGTCTCAGCATTAAAGCATCTGAGAATTTGGCGCTTTTGGCTGTCAGCAATTCGCTTTGCAGCGTCGGTAGTGACAATAAGAGCCTCGCCGGACTTGACGAGATCATCCTGACTATTGCGCAGGAGCATGAGCTTATTCTTTACTTCATCAGACTTCATATTTTCATACGCATCGATCTTCACAGAACCCACAAGAACCTTGAGATCCAAATCATTCAGAACGTTTTTCAGACGGTCCTGTTCCTTGTTGAGATCTGCAATCTTGGATTCAAGCTTTGTATAACGCTCGTCAGCATTTTTGACTTTCTTCTCATAGTAGTCCAGACCGTCGCGGTGCTTTTCTGCGTAATATGTATCAGCCTCAAGGTGCTTTTGATGATTGTAGGCATCAGCCTCTGCAATTTTATCAGCTTTTTCTTTGACTTCGGCGTAGCTCTTTTTGAGCTTGCTATACTTGATGGCTAAGTAAATCAAAAGAACTGGGAAGACGACGAAGAACAAAATCATAATAATAGCCATGCCATATCCATCTCTTTCTGTCATGTGCCCGAATCGGGCACATTTTCTTTTTTTAGAATTTCCCTCTCAACTCCACGACCTTGCCGATGATGCGAACCGGAAGGGTGGCGATCTCGGCGGGGGAGTAGTGTTGTGGATCGTATGCGGGGTTGTTGGGCAGGAGCCAGAGGCTTCCGTCCGGGTCTTTCTTGATGCGCTTCACAGTGGCGGAATCACCGTTGACCAGAATCACGGCGGTGTCGCTGGTCTCGGCATCCTCCTGCCGGCGGACGATGACCACATCACCGTCCCGGATACGCGGCTCCATGGAACTGCCCTTGATGCGGAGTCCAAAGAACTCTCCGGTGGAGGCCATAGATGAATCTATTTCCTCGTAGTCAACGATGTTCTCCACGGCCTCGATGGGGATACCGGCGGCCACATCGCCCAGCACGGGGACCCAGGTGCCACCGGTAGACGCTGGTGTAGCGGTATCCCCCAAAAGCTGGTCTGTAGTAATTCCCAATATTTTTGCAATTTTAAGCACGGTCTCTGGGTTAGGTGTTGCTTCACCTCGTTCCCACTTTCCAACTGCCTGTTGGGTAACAAAAAGTTGTGACGCCAAATCCTTTTGGGAATATCCGCATTGTTTCCTGTAACGTCGCATTTGATCACCTAGCACGAACCCACCTTCTTTCTAGGACTATGTTACAACTACAAGTTGTTTATATCAATAAAAAAAGAAAAAAAAGCCTTGACAAACAACTAAAAGTAGCGTATATATAAAAATACAACCTATGGTTTTGAGAAAGGAGGTGCGCAAAGTGGAAAAAATCAGAGAACTACGGTTAGAACGCGGGGCAAGCATTAAAGCCGTTGCAGATAGCCTCGGTGTATCTCCTCAAGCCGTGGGAAAGTGGGAACGCGGTGAAGCCTATCCACAGGCATCCTTGCTTCCGAAACTGGCAGACATTTTGGGCGTCAGCATTGATGCCCTGTATGGCCGGGAAGCGGCCAGGGACACCGCATGAACAGTCAGAATTGACTGTTTTCCTTTTCGGCTTCCTTTTCGGTGGCCCGGCTCAGATCGTCCAGCGTTTCGGCGCTGACCGGTTTTGGCTTTTTTGTGACCTTGCCGCCTCGTGCGGCGATGGCCGTGTCATCATCCAAACCCAGAGCAAGCCGCACCATGGCGCGGCTTTTTTCATCTGATTGGTCGAACCGCATAGCGACTTCTAATGATTCATCAGAAAGAGAATCCAGTATATGCTCGAGAAGGCAAGAAATCGCATAGCTTTTCCCGCTCCCCGTTGCCATGTGGATATAAGAGTTTTCTTTTGACGGTTCTCCAATAAGGTCTGCGGTACTAACTCCAAAGTAGTCTGCCAGTTTACGGAGAGTTGCGTCTGTTGGCTTTTTTCCGTTTTTCCATCTTGTCGCAGCTGATTTATCAATACCAGCTTCTGATAGCGCAGCAGACGGAGTTTTCCCCTTCAAATTGCAGGCTTTTATGAAGTTGTCATAAAACACAGTTCATCACCTCTTCGGTTGTGCGTGTTGTACAAAAGTTGCAAAAGTTGAATTGTGTGCTTGACAGTTGTGAGAGTTGTGTATTATAACTATGCTTGTAAAGCATAGGCAAAACCCCAAAGAAAGGAGAACAGCATTGACTGGTTCCCGAGTTTCGCAGCTACGCTTCCTCTCTTTTTTGCTGTTTTCTTTTTGCATGTGCTTATGCTTGTTTCGCATTTTACCACAACAAAAATCTTTTGACAAGGAGGTGGACTGTTTGAATTGTATGCGACAGCTGCGGGAGGAAAAGGGCATGACCCAGCAGCAACTGGCAGATGCCCTGGGCGTCAATCAGAGCACCGTGGATCGGTACGAAAAGGGCATCATTGAGCTACGGCTGACCATGGCCATGCGGATCATCTCCGTGCTGGGCTGCACCATGAGCCAGTTGACCGGACAGGACATCGCGTGAGGAAAGGAGGATGAACCATGCCGAGAGTAAAGCTGGGGACGCCTACACCGGCCCAACAGCGGGCCGTGATGAACAAGATCATTAAGAAGGCCATGGTAGACTGCGACATCGAGGACTACACGGCCCTGGGCCTGCGGATGGGCATGAGCCGACAGGCCATCAGCCGACGGATGCACGACGGAGGGTGGAAAGACGAGGAGCTATGGAAGCTGGTGCGGGTTCTGGAGCTGTCGGCGGAGCAGCTGGCGGCGATGCTGGGCGCATTACCACGGCCGGCTGTCTGAGTCCACCATATCACAAGAAGGAGGAATTTACCATGCCGCAAGACTACCCATCTGCGCTCCGATCGGCCCGTCAGACGACCCGACTCACGCAGGAGCAAGCGGCGGAGCTAGCGGACGTGAGTCTGGAGAGTTATAAGGCCTACGAGTACGGCGGCCGGATGCCGCCCAGAGAGACTGCGGTACGACTATGCGAGGCCCTGGAGGCGCCATGGTTGGCGCTGGAGTATCTCAAGGAGATGGCCGAGCCGCTGGGCGTGCTGCCGGAGTCCATCCGGGTACAGTCTCTGCCGACGGCGGTGATTACGCTGATCAACCGGGTTTTCGCATTTGCCGACAGGCACCGAGACCGGCAGCTGCTGACCATTGCCGAGGATGGCATCATCGACGAGGCCGAGCGTCCCATGTTCGACGAGATCACCGGCGATCTGGACGGCATCATCGGCGCGGCGCTGCAGGTGAAATACACGTCGGACGCGCCGCCGAATACAAAAAAAGAACGCCCCGAGGCTGGCACCTCAGAGCGTTCGGTTCAGGGACTTGCATCCAAGAACGATAGCAAAATTATTATACCACATCCGACACGGATTGCAAGCCCCACTTTGAGCCGGGAAGGGGGCGTATCCCGATGAGCGGCTGGGAATTGTTTTTTACCGTGCTGGGCGTGAGCAGGATCGTGTCCTTGCTCTTCCGTCTGGTGGATGTTATTGAGAGAGGGTGAGCGGATGGCAGAAAGCAAGATCCGCGTCAAGCATACACAGCCATTTACCACAGTTTTCAATTCAGTCCTCCGGGATCAGCGGCTTTCTTTGAAAACGCTGGGGCTATATGTCATCATGCAGTCCTTCCCGGATGACTGGGAGTACAGCGTCAGTGGTCTGGCGGCCCGCTGCCGCATCGGCCGGGATGCCATCCGCAAGTGCTTGAAAGAGCTTGAGGAAGCGGGGTATTTGCTCAAGGAACAGGGCCATCAGGAGAACGGCAAATTTGCCTGTAATACTTACGTTTTGCAGGATGAAGCACCACCGTGTACTGAAAAACCGTATACGGTAAAACCGTTGACGGAAAATCAGCCACAAGTAAAGAAACACTTAAGTAAAGACTCTAGTAATGATCCCCCTATAGCCCCCCAGGGGGCGGGATGCGTGGACCTGTTTGAACGCTTTTGGGCGGCGTATCCCCGTAAGCAGTACAAAGACCGGGCCAGAAGGGCGTGGGCCAAGCTATCGCCAGACATGGACCTGTGCCGGAAGATGTCGGAGGCCCTGAACACTCAGAAGCAGTCCGACCAGTGGATGCGGGACGATGGGCGATACATCCCCCACCCAGCAACGTGGCTCAATGGCCGCTGCTGGGAGGACGACCCCGGCCCCATGTATGATGATGCTACGCTTGACCGACCGGAGATCCCGCCGGATGACGAGAGAAGGGGCAGGTACTTATGAGCGAGGCCAAGACAGTCACTGTTCTGACACAGGACTTGATGAACGCACAGGTTGGCGTGCTGGGCTCTATGCTCATCGACGAGGAGTGCGTGGGCTTTGTTCTCAGCAGGGTCAGCGAGAGGGACTTCGTCACACAGCAATACCGCTCCATCTTCAGGGCTATCAGGACACTGTTCCGAGAGGGCTTGCCAACGGATGCCATTGCCGTCCGTGAGAAACTGGGCGGCAAGTTGGGAGATGGTTGGTCGAAACTGTTGACCGGTATCATGGACTATACGCCAACCGCTGCCAATGTGGACGGTTATGTGCAGATGCTGAAGGAAAAGTCTGCACTATACCAGCTTCAGGAACTTGGCGCAGCTCTCCAGAATGCCGCAGATATGAACGATGCCCGGTCTATTCTTGACAAAGCCATGCAGCTTCAGGTTGGTCGCCCGGGTATCCACGCGCTGACCTTCGCCAAGGGCTACGAAGAGTTTTTCGACCGGCACAGCGGCGAGACGGCGGTGGAGCATCTGGACTGGGCTATCCTTCAGCTCAACGAGGTCCTCAAGACGGAACTGGGGAATATCGTCATCATCGGTGCCTATCCAGGTGACGGTAAGACAGCCCTGGCGCTCCAGTGCGCAGCTCGCTTCGGCAGGAAGCATAACGTGGGTTATTTTTCCTTCGAGTCCAAGAGTTCACGCCTGTATGACCGTCATGTAGCCAGAGAGACGCTGATCAGCAGCTCCGACATCAACGACAACAAGCTGACTGAGGAGGATTTCAAGACCATTATCGCCTTGAAGGACAAGCTGTCTAGAACGAAAGTGACCCTTATTGACGCCGTTGGCATGACTGCCCTTGACATCGTGGCATACAGTCAGGCCCAGCACTTCGACGTGATCTTCGTGGATTACCTCCAGCAGGTGGAACCGCCTCACGGTGTCCTCATGAAGGATTTCGAACGGGTAACGTCAGTTTCCAGAGAACTGCAGAAGTTCGCTGTCCGTACCAATACGGCGGTGATCTCCCTGTCCCAGCTCTCCCGGCCGGACAAAGTGAAGGTCAAGTACAAGGACCAGAGCGGCAAGGACCAGGTGCGGAGCATTACGCCACCGCCCACCATGGGCGACCTGCGCTCCTCCGGTCAGATTGAGCAGGATGCAGACATCATCCTGCTGATGTGGCGGGAGGACTACGACCTAAAGGATGCGCCCCGCATCATTCAGGTGGCAAAGAACCGGAACGGCGAGGCGTTGGACAAGGTCCGCTGTCGGTTCGACGGCGAGCATCAGACCTTTACCCGCATTGAGCCCCGGCCAGAACCGATGCCAGCGAAGAAAGCGCGGCAGAAGCCCCGGCAGGTAAGTTTCTGGGGCGATGGAAGTGACTGGCAGCAGATGCCGGACGGAGAGCGTACACCATTTGACGAGGCCCCGAAGGAGACACCCAAGGCGTGAGACGTGGAGACAGGCAGGTGGCGGCACCCACTTTTGACACGAGTTACGGCAGCCATAAGGCTCCGCTCCGGGAGGGCAAGGTCGTGTACATCCACCCGGAAGGCCGCTTTTATACGCTGGAGTTTAAAAGCCCGGTCACAGGTGAGTGCTTTCGAGAGAGCTACTATTTTGCGGACCGCCTGACGGCGGAGGAAAGGAAGGCACCATAATGCGAGCTATCGCGATTATGAACAACAAGGGCGGCGTCGGGAAGACCGTCACCGCCATCAACCTGGCGGACATCCTGGTCCGCCAGTACTACAAACGGGTGATCCTGGCCGACTGTGACGGCCAGATGAACCTGACCCGGTTTTACCTGCCGGAGTTTGACCCGGCGGTCAATTACAGCATGGCAAGCCTGCTGATGGGTGACGGTGAGCCGGTCTGGGAGGACAACCTGGTGCCGCTGGAGCCGGGCTTGAACCTGATCCCCGGCTCTCCGGATCTGTACAACCTGGACCTCGACGCCATCAAGGACGGCGTCAGCGCACCGGAAAATGTGCGGAATTTTGTGGACTGCGTTCGGGAGGACGATGGAGCGGACTTCTTCATTTTCGACTGCCCTCCTGGCTTCACCACCGCCAGCGTGGGCGCTCTGATGGCCGCCGACGAGGTGGTGATCCCCATGCTGGTGGATGGCTTTTCCTTTGCCGGTACCCAGGATATGGCGCAGCAGATCAGCAACCTGCGCCGGGCCAACCAGGGTGTGCGCATCGCCGGCGTGCTCATCACCCAGTGGCACAACAGCGACGTGGTCCGCCAGGGCGAGCAGCTGCTCCGCTCCATGGGCGTGCCGGTGTTCCAGCAGACAATCCGCCGGACGGACAAGGTGCCGGAGAGCACCTTTGACCGCCAGCCCATTGTCCAGTACAGCCCCGGCAGCGCCGCCAGCCAAGACTACCGCAAGTGGGTCGCGGAGTACATCGGGAGGGAGGGTTGAGTATGCCAAAAACGTTCGATATCAGCAGTTTCGCCAAGACTCTGCAGACGGCCAATGTGTCCGATTCGGGCACCGGCCCGGAGCAGATCACGTACATCGACATCAACCTGCTGGATGCGGACCCGGGCAACTTTTACAGTCTGGAGGGTGTGGAGGAATTGGCCGCCAACATCCAGTTCTGCGGCCTCCAGCAGCCTATCCGGGTACGATCCGGAGAGAATGGCCATTACACGGTGGTCTCCGGCCACCGGCGCCGGGCGGCACTGAAAGAGCTTGCCAAGGAGGACCCGGCGCGTTGGCAGCAGGTGCCCTGCATTGTGGAGCGAGACGATGCGTCCCCGGCTCTGCGGGAGCTGCGCCTGATCTACGCCAACAGTGACACCCGCCGGATGTCCAATGCCGACATTGCCCAGCAGGCAGAACGGGTCGAAGCCCTCCTGTACCAGCTGCAGGAGGAGGGCCTGGAGTTCCCCGGCCGGATGCGGGACCACGTGGCCGAGGCCTGCAAGGTCTCCAAGTCCAAGCTGGCCCGCCTGAAGGTGATCCGGGAGAACCTGACGCCGAAGTTGTCCAAGGCGTGGGATAAGGGCGACTTGAATGAGAGCGTTGCCTATGCGCTGGCCCAGCAGCCAGTGGAAATCCAGGATCAGTTTATCGTGTACCGCGGTTTTTCGGACTACTGGCAGAAACCAAAATCCTGGTCGGAGCACACCGTTAAGGACGCCATCCCCTACATCCAGAAGCTGAACCAGCTGAGCTGCAGGAAAACAGCCGGAGGCGGTCCGTGCGAGAATAAGGACCGGATGCTGGAGTATGTCTGCAAGAATCAGTACAGCAGCGCCCCCTGCACAGGCGGTGCCTGCTGCGACAAGTGTTATCGGTTGTCGTCCTGCAAGCTGGCCTGTCCCAAACTGGCCGAGAAAATCAAAAAGCTGAAGGCGGATGCCAAGGCCCAAAAGAAGCAGGAGGCCGATGCGCAGGCCGAAAAGGAGCGGATCACCGCCCTCTGGGCGCGCTTTGCCGCAGCCCGTGCGGCCGCCGGAAAGTCCGTCAAGAACTGGTACAAGCACATGGGCATGTATTACAGCTGCGATGACTCCGACGCTAAGAAGTACGCCAAGCTGGAGTCCGGACTGGGCATCAAGAAGGACACGAACTTGCCGTATGGGTATAACTACTGGCTGCGGGAGGCGGAAAACCTTTGCAAGGCTGCCGATTACCTGGGTGTGTCCGTAGACTACCTGCTGTGCCGGACCGATGATCCGACGCCGAAAGAACGTTCTGGTGACGCCAACAAAACGTCTGCTGGGCCTGACTGGCAGCCGTTGGACAAGGATCACTGGCCGCCGGATGGGGCGCTGGTGATTCTGAGCTATGAGACCATCATGGGCGGGAGCGGCTATCAGCTCGCAAGATGCGCCGGCAGCTGGGCGGACCAGTATCCGTTTTTTGATCCCAACAGTGACTTGACCGTGGAGGAAATCGAGGAGCTTGGCTGTGACCGGTGGTTCCTGTTCAAGGAGGCAAAGCGCGATGCAACAGATTAAGACCGGCGACCGCTGCCCACTGTGCGGGCAGATCGTGACCACCACGGACCCGGAGATCCTGGCCGAGCTCAATGCCTTTGCGGCCTCCATGGAGCTTATGGGCTTTGACTTCCCGGCCGAACCGAATTGATATCATAATATTCCCAGGGTCCGGCGGACGGCGTCGGTGCGGCTTACCCTCCGCCGTTCCGCCGGTTCGCTCCCGGCGCTCTTCCCCGGCGCTGCCCGCCGGACCCTGGGGCCCCACGAAAGGAGCCTCTATGAGTTACACCGATTTTGAGACGAAAAAGACCTTTGTCAAGCAGTTGGGTCGTCTGATCTCCACCATGTATCCGCAGATCGCGGCCCTGGAGTACCACCAGCACGAGCACGACGAGGTCGTGATCATCCGCCACCAGGACGGCTACACACGCCGGGTGGACGTCACCGGCGACGATCTCCCGTACACCTTCGACGACGTGGTCGCCTGTGTACGCAGGAGGGATTGCGATGCGTAAGACACCCTACACAGGACGGGAGCGGCACCAGCGGACGCTGTACCGGGTGACGATGGCGCTCTGGATGCTGGCAGTGATCCTGCTGGCGGTGGTTATTCGATGAAGCCGAAGCCGCCATGCGGGAGGAACTGCCCCAAGCGCTCCGCCATCCCCAACTGCCATGACCCCGTGGTGTGCCCGGACTGGGCCGCGTATCAGGAGGCCTTGGCGGAGTGGAGCGAGGCAATGAAGGCAGAAAAACGTGAGAAAGCAGATCTGAAGGCTACCAAAAACCGGATGGCTAAGATCTGTGAGTCAAGGGAGAGGGATAAACGATGACGTTTTCAATGAGTGACGATGAGATCCGCGTCAGCTACAACACTGCGAAAGATCAAAAAGCCCAGATCAAGATCCTGGCGGAGCTGAATGCCACAACACCGGCGGCAATGGCCGCAAAGCTCCGGGAGCTTGGCTGCGACGTGCCAGATCATCCATCTGTCAATCAGCAGCCTTTGCGCGCCCATGACATTCTCTTTGACGAGACCCGGGCCCGGGAACTGTTTGCGGAGGGCAAGACTGACCTTGATATCGCGGAGATGTTGGGCATCGGCGTATGTGCGTTTGCAGCGTGGCGGCGCAAAAACGGCATGAAGCGGCCAAAAGGTGGAGAACGGAAGAAAATGGAACAAAAAGCAAAGCCAAAGCGCTGCAAGGCTCAGCCACCCATGCCGCCGGAAATCGAAACGCCGGAGCCGGGACCGGCCCCGGAGACTGCCGCACCCGGCAGTCATTCGCTTTTGTCTGCGCAGAAACAGGCCAGCGTGGCCGACCTGGGCCGTGTGCTGCTGGATCTGGCGGATCGGTACCCTGGTATCGTCCTCACCGTCAACGGCACCGTTGTGCGGTCCCTGTGCCTCAACGTGCGGGTGATGCTGGGCGAGGACACAACGACATCTATGTTGAATTTGGAGGTTGGATAAATGCTGAACAGGATCGTACTCATGGGCCGTCTGACCCGTGACCCGGAGCTGCGGCACACCGGAAACGGAACCTCCGTGGCGGCCTTCTCTCTGGCAGTGGACCGGGACTTCAAGTCCCAGGGCGGCGAGAAGGAGACGGACTTCGTGGACATCGTGGCCTGGCGCTCCACCGCGGACTTTGTGAGCAAGTATTTCACCAAGGGCCGCATGGCCGTGGTGGAGGGCCGCTTGCAGCTCCGGGACTGGACCGACAAGGACGGCGGCAAGCGGCGCTCCGCCGAGGTGGTGGCGGACCATGTGTATTTTGGGGATTCCAAGAAGGATGCGGAGATGCCCGCGCAGAGTAATTCCAGCGGCGGAGCTTTCTCGGAGGTTGAGGACGATGGAGAGCTGCCGTTCTGATGATTACGATCAGGGTACAGGTTGACGCCGTCGCCGGCGAGGCTATGGCGATCAAGGAGACTCTCGCGAGTTCCTAGAGCAATGGGGTGACGCCAAGGTGGTCGAGATCACTGAGGCCGCCCCGGAGCAATTAAAAATTGACTGATGGAGATGAAACCCAATGCCGAAACCTAATACTTACGTTCAACTGCTGAATGCCCAGAAGCGTATCCAGCAGCTGGAGATGAACATTGAGATCATGAAGGGTTTTACCCTACAGCAGGCGCTGGATATGGCCATAATCGCGCTGCACGATGAATTCCAGTTCGGGCCGAAGTATAACCAGAGATTTGAGGAAGCATTCCGTAAGACCTTCATGGCCTACGCGCAGATGTGCGTATCTGATGGAGCCGATGACCCGGAAATCACCTACACCAAAGAGAAGGTAGACCGGGCGCTTCGGGCCGCCTGTGGCGACAGAATCAAACCGTTCGATGAACGCTACGCAGTCGAAAACCTCTACTTCCGGGAAAAAGAGAGGGCGTGAAGGATAATGAGAGATCAAGAACTCGTGAATGCGCTCCGCCGGCTGAAGGTGGAGACCGGGAGCCTTGCCTGCATGGGATGCGGGCATGAGCACAACTGCGGCGTGTCCGGATGCGCGGTCATGCGTGCTGCCGCCGACCGGATCGCCAACCAGAATACCAACATTGAGGCACTCCAGCAGGAAATTGAAAAGCTGCGAGGGCAGGTGCCCCGCTGGATCCCGGTGGCGGAGCGGCTGCCGTCTGGTGATAATCAGGTGCTTGTCGTTGTGTCCGGCAAGCCGAAAGAAAATATCACGCTGGCCGGGGCCGTTGAGCTGGCAACGCTGTATAGTGACGGCTGGTGTTTGGAAACGTGGCCGGAGTGGACGGGGGCGGAGGTGACGCACTGGATGCCGATACCGGAGACGCCGGAACCGCCGGAGGAGGCCGGCCATGATTAAACCATCGCCGTGGCTGTACCCACTCAAGGTGGAGTATGACCGAAGAAAAGTCTGTGAATGCGACCCTCGCACGTTTATCCTGGATGCCAAAAACAAGCTGGTATATTGCTCCACGTGTGGGGCGATCATTGACCCGTTCGAGGCCCTGATGGACATGGCGAGAAACGCAGAGCGTATCAAGGGCAATTTGACCACATACGCGGAGCTGGCTGCCAAGGAGCGCAAAAGTTTCATGCGCTTCCGAGGTGTCAACGATATTAGCAAGCGGTTTCGAAATGGCCTATGGCCTGTTTGTCCGCACTGCAACGAGCTAATTGACCCAATGGAGATTAGCCGCTTTTCGAGGCCAGAACCGCCGAAGGAGGTGGAGTGATGGAACGATTGACGTTTGACGGGAATTTCTGCGACATTGCGCAATGCAAAGAATTTCCTTGCCCATATAACGGTTCTTGTTCTCAGCGCGAGGTGTGGGAAAAACTGAAAGCCTACGAAGCCACGGGGCTGGAGCCGGAGGTGTGCGTCAATTACAAGGCGTTTGAGGATGAGGCCATCAGTAAGGGTGTGACATTTAAGCGCATTGTCGCACTGATGGAGGCCGACAGCACCGGTCGGCTGGTGGTGCGGCCGTACAGGATCTGCGAAACCGTATATGTTCTTCTTCAGGATGGTGCGATTTTCTACCCAGAAACAAACGGCTGGTATATCAGTGAAGAAGTGATTGGGGCGATTTCACCGGATGGGTTCTACCTTGGCGATCCGGTAGATGATGTTTATACACCCGACAGCGAGATCGGCAAGACCGTATTCCTGACCCGCGAGGAAGCGGAGAACGCATTGGAGGCGATGAAGGATGGCTGACCCATTTGTGTGCGTCCGCCAGCGGGCGGGGCCTTTTGTGAAGGCCTTCTCTACGGACAGAGCCTGCTTCGTCCGCCGCAGCAAGGACAGCAAGGGCCTCATCCGCAAGCGGGCCGGACCAGCTATGTGCCGCACCAGCGTTGACAAGTTGGAGCTGCGCCTGGCCCTGTTCGGCTATGACGGCGTTTTCTACACACTGACCTTCGCCCCGGAGCACCTGCCCGCCGATCTGGACGGTGTTCAGGCTGTGTGGGATGCATTTCTCAAGCGGCTGGCCCGTTGGAACCGGCGCATGGGCAGGGGCGGCAGCCCGGACTTCTACGTCTACCGCATCGAGGGTCTTCACGGAGATCACCGCTACCACATCCACGCTTTCCTGCGGGACAGCGACTTCCCGCCGACGGTGGTGCGGTACCTATGGGACTGGGGCGAGGTGGACGACGAGCCGTGGGACCGCAAGCGGGTTCTGGCGGAGAAGGGCTACTGGAATCTGGCCCGATATTTCACCAAGGAGGCAACCGAGGTTGGGCGGCATCCGTGGGGATGCTCCAGGAAACTCAGCCGCATGATACCGCCTCCGGAGGTCTGGTGCAGCCGCACCGGAGAGATCCGACCGCCTACCGGAGCCGTGCGGCTGCCTATCCTGGGCCAGCCCAATCTTGGGGAGTGGGGCGTGTTCTCTTACACCCGCTATCTGGACCCAGAAAAATAGCGCTTTTATTTTAAATAATTGATTTCTTATTCTTGAAACCTTATGAATATTTACGGACAGCCCGGAGAATCGGAGGGAAAAGTATTGAAAAGCGTGCAAAACTCTGATAGACTATCAATAAAGAATGGATGGATTTCGTGCCCAGTCTGCGGGCGAAATCACCGGCTCCTGCGAATCACAGACGAAACCGAAGCATGTAGCCTCCCAGTCTACTGTCGAACGTGCCGTAGTGAAATAATCCTGAATATTGCAAAAGGCCAGAGCGTCAAACGCCAGAGCCAATGATTCACCCGAAGAGGGCTGAGTTATTGGGTCTGGCGTTTTTGTTTTGCCTGGAGGTGATAGCCCATGGCCATGAAGCCGCTCCGGCCCTGCCGACATCCTGGATGCCCAAACCTGACGCGAGCCGGATGGTGCGCAAAGCATAAGCCAAAACACCAACGCAAGGCCAGCGCAGAGTATCACAGCTGGTACAATCTGCCCATCTGGACGGATGATCTCCGCCCGAACCAACTGCTACGGGAACCGTGGTGCGCTGAATGTGCAAAAGCGTTTCCATCAGACGACCCACGGCATCGGACAAGAGCCACGGTGGTTGACCACAGGACGCCATTCCGTGGGGATTGGACGCTGTTCGTTGATCCAGCCAATCACCAGTCTCTGTGCAAGCACCATCACGACCAGAAGACTGCGAGAGAACAAGCCGATGAGCGAAGGAAAAACGCAAGGTTTTCGTGATGCGATTTCCACGGGAAGCTACGTATGCCCGCCAGCGTGTGCGTGAGCGCGTCCGTGCATGTGCGCTGGCATACAGGCGAGGTCCCAAAGGGACCTTTGACCCCAACCCCGGTATAAGAAAGATTTGGACTAAAACGCGGAATACCCCGCAGCCCCTCGAACGTGAGAAATATTCCCCGATCAGGATTTTCGACCAGGGCGTCAGCCCAGAGCGGCCAGCCAGGTTGTGCCCGATTCGGGCACCGCATATCAGCAGCGAAAGGAGCGACAGCACATGACATACCATTGCGGACTGAAATCAGCCGATTCGTATTGCTCGGCACATCCCAGCTTGTGCTGTGCATCCTGTGATGAGCGGCGCAGATGCCTGAAGGACTGCCTCAACAATCCGAAGAAATGCGGCTATTCCGTTTGCTTCGATATGCGCGGGCAATCGGAAGAGAGGCGGTGACGGGATGCCTACACCACCCAAAGCAAGCGCTGCCATGCAGAAACACCTCTCTGACGCCGAGCTGAAAGCCCGCCAGGAGGCGGAGCAGCAGACCATGCCGGACCGGGGCGGGAATATCAAGCTGAAGAAGCCACGCCTCATCGCCAAGAATAAGACTGCCAATTCCTACTGGAACAAAATCGTCAAGCGGATGGATGGCCTGGCTATCCTGGATGATTTGGAC
>ENA-OUUV01000912-OUUV01000912.1-human-gut-metagenome-genome-assembly--contig:-NODE-912-length-16502-cov-3.627105_pt1 | contig 16502 bp, 14 predicted proteins | sample MGYA00237952_ERZ548838 | MGnify/ENA primary metagenome ERZ548838 (study PRJEB26490, sample SAMN05194705) | human gut metagenome | biome: terrestrial biome; feature: human-associated habitat; material... | reverse complement strand
GAATATGAACGGAAAGATGTGAGCATGAAAGTAGAATATATGAATATTCTGACGATAGAGACTCCTGAAATACTGAATCTATATAAAGATAATCTTTTTTCAACATGTGGTAATAATCCGCCTAAAGCAGTGCTGATGTTGGGTAATGCTCCTCTGATATTACGGGATGAAATGCGTAAACATTGGGGGGATATACCTTTGATCGTATGTGCTGAGAGTAGCTATATAGGACCTGATTCCACCTATATGTATAATCAGGTTGTTCCACAAGAGGATCGTATTTACTTGAATAAATTGCGTGACGAGTACAATATGACTTTTCTGAGTGCACGTGCTTTTATCCCCGAAAGTGTTCAGCTGATGCGTCGTATGATCCCGGAGATGAAGAGTTTACTGTTAATTGGCGACCAGACTGACCGGGATATTGATTATGACCAGCAACTCTCTGAACTGATTAAGATAGAGCACCCGGATCTTGATTACAAGTTTCTGTCAGCTGGTACATGGAGTCCAGATCAGTTACTGGATACATTGCGGAGGGTGGTTCCAGAGGAAACCGGTATTTTATTCGCTTCATGGTTTCACAAACGTATGTTTGCCGGTAATACGCTTATGATGGCGAACTCTTATAAGGTGATTGCCAACTCTACATTGCCTTGTCCGTTTTTTGCATTATCTTCGTCTATTTCAAGTATTGAAGAGGATGGAACTATAATAGGAGGGTGTGTATATGATATGAACCTGTACTGTGAGGCTATTGTGAAGATAATTAATGCCGTAGCCGATGGAAAACAGGCACGGGATATACCGTCTTATGATCCGGAGCCTATAGTTCTTTTTAACTATCCTTATATAGTGGATTTTGGCCTGTCTCCTAAAAATTGCCCTCCGGGAACTGTTTATTTGAATGCACCTCCTACTTTCTTTGGAAAATATCAGTCTGCTTTGGTAGTAGGAAGCATTGTTTTATTGTTGGTTGTTCTCTTTTTCCAGCTTCGTAGGAATAAAATTCTGGAACGGCTTCGGCAGGTAGAACAGAATCAGCGTTTTACCCATTCTAAGATGGCTATGGCATTAGAGGTAGTTGATTTGTTGCCGTGGCAATGGGATTTACGGACAGATGAAATTACATATAGCTCTTATAAGCCGATAGAGCCGGGTAAAGAAGAAGTTTCAGAAATGACTTATACCACCAATATAGACGACTATCTTACCTTTGTTTGTGAAGAGGATAGAGAGCGTATCCAGCAGGCTTTTGAGGATGTGCATACTAATAAAATTGATAAAATAAAAGAAGAGTACCGTGTTCATCGGCCTGATAAATCAGATGGCTCAGAGGACTGGATGGAAGTGCGTGCCTTTGTAGAACAATATGATGAAGAGGGAAAACCTTTGGTAGTGGTGGGCTCATCATTATTTATAACAGAACGTAAAGCGGTGGAACGTGAACTGATTGCTGCTAAAGAACGTGCAGAAGAATCTAATCGTCTTAAATCCGCCTTCCTTGCTAATATCAGTCATGAAATCCGCACTCCGTTGAATGCAATTATTGGCTTCTCCAGTATATTGGCTATGACTGAAGATGAAAAAGAGAAGAAGGAGTATGTCAGCATCATAGAGAAGAATAATGGCATTTTGCTGCAACTTATCAATGATGTTCTGGACTTGTCTAAGATAGAAGCCGGAGTTCTTGATTTGTATTACTCGGAATTTGCCCTAAATGGGGTGCTAACAACTTTGAAAGGAGTTGTTGAGTCACGTTTACAGAGTAGTGTTGAGTTTATTTTTGAGCCGGGGATGCCGGATGATTACGTTGTTTATTCAGAGAAAAACAGGCTTCAGCAATTGGTCTTGAATTTTCTGACTAATGCCTGTAAATTCACATCAACCGGCAGCATTCGTTATGGCTATGAAGTACGTGAAAAAGCCATCTATTATTATGTAACTGATACGGGAACTGGCATTCCGGAAGATAAGCTTCATCTCATATTCGAACGTTTCATCAAGTTGGATAGTTTCAAGCAAGGCACCGGTTTAGGTTTGCCTATTTGTCAGCTTATTATTCAGAATATGGGAGGAGAAATCGGAGTGGATTCTAAATTGGGAGACGGTTCTACGTTTTGGTTTACGCTTCCCCTCAAACCAAAACAGTAAGAGGGGATAGCGTTGCTTCTATATGACAGCTTTATTTTCAATTAAGTTCTTCAATCGAACCGAGGCTTCGATATAATAATAGTCTGCATAAATGATGGCGGCATCTATTTCTGAATTATTCGGCAAGTGTCCGGTGGAGTGGAGGAGGAATGCCGGCTTGCTTTTGCCGCATTGATACTTATCCGAACTCAGGCTTGCCAACATTTTTATAGCTGCATTCTTATATTCATCCCCTTTTTTGCCGGGCAGGTAAGTGGAGAGTTCCAGTAAAGCCGATGCGGTTACACTTGCAGCGGAGGCATCACGCGGGACATTCGGGATATTGGGGTCATCAAAATCCCAGTAAGGCACATAGTCTTCCGGCAATCTTTCTAAATATACATCTGCTACTTTCTGTACAAAATCCAGATATCGTGGATCTAATGTTTCCCTGTAGACTACTGTATATCCATAGATAGCCCACGCCTGTCCGCGTGCCCACATGGTATTGTCTGCATATCCCTGATGTGTAACTCCTTTTATGAAGTCGCCCGTCAAAGTATCATAAACCGCTACGTGATAGGAAGTGTAGTCGGGACGGAACTGATATTTCATAGTCTTATCGGCGTGCGACACGGCTATATCTGCCAGATATGGGTTTCCTCCGTTCTTGGCGGCCCAGAAAAGCATTTCCAGGTTTATCATATTATCCATGATCGTATTGTGTCCACCGAACATTTCTATATTGCGTGGCCATGAAAGTATGGTACCTACACGAGGTCTGAACAAAGTTGCCAGTGAATCTGCTGTATCCAGAATCACTTGTTTGTATTCCGGATTATGTGTCAACCGATATCCATTACCGTAGCTGCAAAAGATCAGAAAACCCAGGTCATGGTCGTATGCCGGAATTTGTGACAGGAACTTCAACGGTTCGGTGAATTTCTCTGCTTCTTTCTTTATGGCTGCTTTACCGGTATATTCGTAATCATACCATAAAATCCCTGGCCAGAAGCCACTGCACCATTCATCTTTTGTTGCTTTTCGGCAATGCCAGGTGTTGAGGCTGTCCATGATGTTACGGGGCATCATCGAGTAATCGATAGTACCTTCTGCCGCTTTTAGTTCTGTTAAAGTGCGTTGTACCTGGGCGTCACAGTAATCCAGTGCCTCATATACATCTACATCTATTCCTTTCTCGGGCATGTTGCAAGCTGTAAACATGCACAAGCATGCACCGAACAGTAGTTCTTTTGTTTTCATATAATCAGTCTTTTTATTTATCTATGCGAAACCAGTCGGCATCTACCCATCCCCGTTCCTTACCATAAGGAGTGGTACTGAATAGCCCTACTTTGGCACCTATCCATTTTCCCTGACGAGCTGTGAAAGGCATACCTATTGCTTTATATTTCTTACCATCCAGACTGTAATAGAAGTGGCAGATACCGCCTTTCTCTATTTTTACCTGTAGATAGATATCTCTTTCGTAGTTGGGAAACAAACCTGCTTCGTACTTTCTGCTGGCAGGTAATTCTGCCAGGCGATTGACTGTTTCGGGTGTCTTTTGCTCTGCATCCTTGCAGGTCACTTGTTTCAATATAAATTTATCACCTTCTTTCTCTACTCCCAGATAGCAATAGTCCCAGCCCATCACAATCAATCCGGATTGCTGTCCGTCCATTTTGGCGGAAACTTTTAGTTTGGTAGTTGCTGTGAACTCTTCTGCCATGAACTTTTGCAATAGAAGATTAGGTACTTCCCAGAAATTCACAAAGTTCTCGGAGAGAATATGTCCGTAAATACGGATGAATCCCAAGTCGGAAGTATATCCGAATGTATCCTGATAATTGGCATGCCATTCCCATTGCATTCCCAATTGACGGGTATTGAACTCGTCACTGTCCGCAGGTGTTTCTACCGGGTAATTCTTGCCTACATTGGGCTTTTTATAACGGGTTACTGGTTCGCCACAACCATCGCCGTCCTTATCTTCTCCAATTACAGGCCAGTTGTTTACCCACTTCATCGGGTTCAGGTGAACGACACGCCCATACATGGCTTTATCCTGGAAGTGAACGAACCAGGATTCCCCTGTCTGCGTGTCAACCCATGCGCCTTGGTGGGGACCATTGATGTCGGTAGAACCTTGCGCCATGACAATCTTCTTTTCATAAGGACCGTATATATTCCGCGAACGCAATACTAACTGCCATCCGGTTGCTACTCCGCCTGCCGGGGCAAAAATATAGTAGTAGCCATTCCGCTTATAGAGTTTGGGGCCTTCAATTGTATGGTTGATTCCATCATTACCATCAAAGACCAGTACCGGATCACTGATCACTTTTGTTCCTTCTGCATTCATCTCACAAATTGTGATAACACTGTTCAGTGCGGCACGACTTCCTGCCCATGCGTGTACCAGATATACTTTTCCATCTTCATCCCATAATGGAGCAGGGTCTATCATGCCACGACCGGCTTTTACCAATATCGGTTTCTCCCATTCTCCGGCCGGGTCTTTGGTCTTTACCATGAAGATGCCATGATCCGGATCTCCCCAATAGATATAAAACTCTCCATTATGATGGCGGATGGATGGTGCCCAAACACCTTTTCCATGCTGGGGAGCATTGAAGAACTCGATGGGTTCTATCTGTTTCAGCGCATAGCCTGCATATTTCCAGTTAACCAGATCTTTGGAATGGAGAATGGGCAAACCGGGAGCACATCCGAAGCTGGAAGCCGTCATATAAAAATCTTCTCCTACCGCACAGACATCCGGATCGGAATAATCGGCATACAGCACCGGATTGATGTATGTGCCATCCTTCTGGTCAGATACCCAGGCTTTGGATACATATTGGGCTTCCGCCTGCCAGCAGGCAGCGCATAGCAATGTCGTAAGCAGAAATATCTTTTTCATCTTTTTATTTACCTTTAAAAATATCCTGAAAACAAAGATTTTACCTAAACAAACTCTTACCTTTATCTACTGAAAATAACCTTAATGTGTTATTTGCCTATTAATACGAGCGAATCTGTTTATTCACTCAATGGCATATCATATTTTATAATCTTTCTCCTTTGTACTTTTTATATTTCTTCATTTTCTGCCTGTCTATAGGTACCAGTCTTATGGCAGCTCCACCACTGGGTTTCAGCTGGAACTTCATAGTTTGTGAAGCGTTGACAAGCAGATAAGTACATTTCACCTGTGTACTTGTTTTTATCTTTTCTCCCCCATCCGTATAGATGCAGGCGAGGTAATTCTTTTCTTTATCGAGGAACGTGAGAGGTATTTCTTCTTCAGAACCTTCATTGTTGGTCATTGCTGCAACAAACCATTCCTGACCTTTTCGGCGTGCCATTGTTATGTTTTTGCCGGGAGCACCATCCAATACTTTCGTATCGTCGAATACAGTTTGCAAGTTCTCAAACCATTCCATTTCCGGTTCTCCGTGATAGAACGATGGTTTGTCATACCAGAAGATAGTTTGCAGAGGGCTGTAGAACACGAGTGATGCTGCCAGTTGGTGAGCATGAGTCGTTTTCAGCCGTTTGTCGAAATAACAGATCGTATAGTCGGCTGCACCGTTTATCATACGAGTGAAGGGGAGCGTGACATTATGAGTTGCATCGGGAAATTCTTCGTTTCCACAAATGCCTTCCTGAGTTAATAAATTCGGATAAGTACGGCTGAAGCCTGAGGGGCGATATTCATCATGGATATTCATCAGCAGATGATTCTCTGCCGCCAAGCGAACCATGTCGTGCATCCAAGTTGCCCAGCGATGGCTGGCGTATTGTACGAAACCGGATTTCACTCCGACAATTCCCCATTCGCGGAGCAATGGGAAAAGTTCACGCATTTGCTTCATGAGTGCATGCTGGTTTACGTACACCCAGATACCAACTCCTTTTTCCTTACCATAAGCTATAACACGGGGCATATCCAGTTTGGCAACCACTTTTGTGGCATCCCCGTCATGTGAAGTACAGGGCATATACCATTGCCAGTCGAAAAGCATATACGGGATATTATGTGTTGCACAGAAGTCGATGGTTGCAATAGCTCCTTCGGTTGTGATAGTTGTTTCGCGCATAATCTTGCCTAGTTTCACCCATGCGGCGGCATCGGCAATTTCACACGGCGGATTCAGATTCTGGATGATATCATTGTGTTCCAGCAATTCACCCGGTTTGTCGGCTGCCATGACTATCTTCCAGGGAGTGGCATAATAAGTCACTACATCCACGGGGCTATACATTACAGAAGTCAGTGTATTCTTCTTGTCTGTGGAGGCAAGGTATTTGGTCAGACACCAGTCGTCTACATCAGCATCTGCCAATGCCGCCCATTTACCATTCGGGAGTTCCAGCGTAAGGGCACGTTCTACCGGATGTTTGATATCATCAATGTTCAGGTACTCAAAGAAAGCCTGTGCCCATTGTTCGGTCCATGCTTTTGTACCTGCCGGTAAGGCGTATTCTGTGAGATCACCTACTACTTTATGAAAGATAGCCTTTGGGTGTTCCGGGAAGAAATAGCGGAAAGCTACTCCTTCATTATAGGCACGCACCTCAATGTTGAGCCGGTAGCCGGAGTTATCTTTCTTGGAGAGATAAAGGGTGCCGGCCCGGTAATGATCGCGTACACTGCTACGTTCACCGTAAAGTGGCTGCCAGGTGATGTCTGTTTCGGGTTGGTAAGTCACGGAGTCCACTTCCAGATTGTCCATCCAGCAGGCAGGTTGTTTCAAGTTTCGTGCTCCCAGAGCCATTTCCCATATCCGGTTGTCCAGTTCCAGTCCGGCACGCGATTCATTGACTACAGGTTGTGATTTGTAATCTACCCGATAACAAAGTTCGTTTACCGCAGGTGAAACCTGCTTCTGGTAAAATGCTATTTCATGTGTTCCGTCAGGAGATGCCAGCTTCAGTTCCCTGCTATTGTCCGCAAAGAGGGAAGGAACGAGAGCTAACATAATAATTGTTGAGCCGATAGTCTTCATATCTTCGTATTTATTGTTTTTATATAAATACGATTTGAGATATGAGGATACTCAATGTGTTCTATCTTTTTTGGGAAATAATGTTCGAGACAGTTTGTGAAATGACAGGACTTCCAAAAAATGACGAGAAGCCATCTTCCTTTTGTGAACTTCCCTGTACATGGGCTATGAAGAATCCATATACCCGGTCCTGTTTATTGATCCATGGATAGGCGCCGGCTCAACCCGGTGAACTGATCTGATAGGCTTCTCCTGTTGCTTTTCTTCAAATACGCCATTGTGGTAGATCATATCAAGAAAACGCATGTAGTCGTGCAAAGTGGTACAGAGACCTCCACCCAACATGGGAGCGTGTCCGTCATCTGTATTCACGGGCGTGAAGTGGGAGTTTTTCATTCTTAAAGGTCGGGCTATTAATTCCTGGAATAATTCCTCGAATTCTTTATTCATTGCTTTTTCTGCCATCCGGCCGGCTATCTGCATGGCAAGTCCACCATATTCAAAGCGGGTACCGGGAGTGAAAACCGTGTCAAGCGGAAGAATCTCCATGACTGCAGAATCCAGATGATTGTAATTGTCTACGCGTGGTTCCGGCAGATAAGGGCGGACGCCCGATGTGTGCGAAAGCAACTGACGTAAAGTAATCATTCCTTTTATGTCGTTTTTAAATTCAGGAATCCATTTCTTTACACTGTCATTCCAGTCCAGTTCGGTGCAGTCTACCACTGCTCCGATTACTGCGGCGGCTACCCATTTTCCGGCAGAGGCTACATAGACTTTGGTGTCAGGGGTAAAGTTTTTGTAGTTTTTCTGAAAGATAACGCTATCGTCTCTGACTACACAGATTGAGGCTCCCGGATAGTATCCTTTATTCATCCATGAGGTGACAATGGAGTCAAGTGGCGTAAAATCATAAGCCGCCTGCCGGTTATCGGCAGGACGGCATGATGTGAATGACAGATCCCAGTATACAACGTAACGTTGGTGATGTAAGTCATACAGTGGCTTTAAAACATTGCCCTGTGATGTTTTAAATATCAGTTCCTCGCCTGTACGCTGTAAACTGTGTCCGGGGTGTTTCCGGTCTATTTGTAAGGTGGTATTCAGCTCAGCCGGAATATGATAATTGTAAGTATAGTAATCATTATATGATGCCGGATCAGAGAATGGTGCCGGAGATTGCATACCTTCTGTTCCCGATTCACCGGCCAATACCAGCGGTCCGTATAGCAGGGCTCCCTTTTGTGGATTGTCCGGCGTTGTTTCCAGTTGCAGGCTCATCGGATAATTGGCTTCAATGCGATCACCGTCTTTCCATTGGCGGGTTACGGGAATGTATGATCCCGGTTTCTGTTTTACCGATACTTTTTTCCCGTTGACGTTTACTTTCACATTTTTACTCCATGATGGATAGCGCAGATAAATCGTAGTGGTGACAGGTTTGTCCGTTTGGATGGTCAATGCAGTGTTCTCTTCTGCGGGGAAAGCTGTTTCCTGGCGCAGAGTTATTCCTTTCGCTTTCCAGTTTACCTCTGACGGGATAAAGAGGTTTACGTAGATTCCCTGGTCATTGTGATAATAGATAGCTTCTCCATATTTAGCATGGTTTTCGAAGCCGCTGCCTACGCAGCACCAGAAGGAATTCTCCCGGGTACTATAAACTTTGTGAGAGCCGGAGAGCAAAGGCAAGAAATAGGCTACTCCGGCGTTGTTGCGGAAACTGTGTAGCAAACGATTGGTTGCTATAGAAGTCATCCAAACAGAATCACGCGTCATATTGTCGCGAAAGCGGCTTGGTAATAAACGCACGTCTTTTAAGTCGAAACTCTCTACCTGTATCGGCGCTGTTGTCACTTTTTTCATTTTCCCGGCATGCTGTCCGGGATAAATGGATTGAGCGGAAAGACCGGTTGATAGAGCCGCACAGATTGTCATTAGGACTAAACTCTTATTTCTCATAATACTTTTGTTAGTTCTTTCTTTATATATACGAAGTAGAGGGATATATTACTCAAAACCCGTCCAAAATGAATTAATCTATGTTTTTTGTGTGTAATTTTCATTTCTTTCCTTTCTTGTCTTGTCACTTTTCCACCCCCTCTCAGATGCCTTCTGAATGGGGGTACAATGAGTCAGGGACTGAAAGGCATTCAGTCAGTGAGTGAAAGGCATTCAGTCCCTGACTGAATCAGATTCACTCAACGAGTCGGAGGAGTAGCTGCGGAAAAGGAAGAATTTTACATTTTTTTGTAAACATAATTACTAACTGATGAAATGTACGATGAATCATCATTTAACTCATATCGGAAAAGAAAGAATAAAGGAGTGATAAGGTGGTAAGGTGATAGGGCGATAAAGTAGCTGCGCTATATATCACAGAGCGTTATCCCGCTATCACTTTATCACCCTACCACATTATCGCACTTTGTTCATATCTGATTCAATAAGGAATAAACTTCAGAATAACAACTTTCCGTGTTTGGGTGTCTATTTTGAAACGATTATCAGTACGTTCGCCTATCAACCAAATGATATGGGAACCACTGCAAAGCACCCATTGTTGTTCTTTGCGGGAAAGGGAGAATTTCCGATCAGTAAGGTAATCGCTGATCTTTTTTCGTCCGGTCATACCAAAGGGAACGAATGTGTCGCCTTGTCGGCAGTGTCTGACTGTGAGAGGTTGTTTTAGTTTGTCTGCATCGAAGCAAGCAGTGCTTCGGTCGCGGGGAATGATGAAATCATCCGTGACTTCTAATTCTTCCATTGTCAGACGGAAGGGTAGGGTAGGGTCATCTGGAGAGAAGACAGTTGAAGCATCTTCTGAACAGACTGGTTCTATCAGCAGAAGCTCCCGATCTTTAATTACACGCCATTCTCCGCTAAGGAATATCTTCCCCGGTTGTCCGTTCAGGGAGGTGAAAATATCTTTGATCTGTGCACTGTTAAATCCTAATGGAGATAAGATCTCAAATAATAAAGTTTCCGGTGCAGGCTCCCGGAGCAAAGCACTGATTAGGATACCTTGTTCGGTTTGCACTTTCTGTTTACCTTCTTCTATACCTTTCTTATATAAGAGAGCTGCATCATTCAGATGTTCTGAGGTGCGGAGAAGGCTTTCTTTTATGGAGGGATTGATTTCCTGCATTAGAGGCAATAGGCTGAGGCGTATCTTGTTGCGTGTATATTCGTCTTGCAGGTTGGTGCTGTCCGTTACGTAAGATTGCCCGATTTCTTGTAGGTACTCGGTTATTTCTTTCCGGTCGAGGCATAACAAGGGACGGACAATGTTTCCGTTTTTGGGGCGGATACCCAATAGCCCGTTGATGCCTGTTCCACGGATAAGGTTGAGCAGGAGAGTTTCTACGCTGTCATCTTTATGATGGGCCACGGCGATAACGTCGGCACCTTGTTGTAAACGGAGCTGTTCAAACCAGGCATAACGTAATTCCCGCGCTGCCATTTCAATGGATATGTGGCGCTTTTCCGCTTCTTCTGTAGTTTGGAAATGTTGGACATATAACGGAACTTCCAGTTGCAAGCATAGTTCGCGGACAAACATTTCATCTCGAACAGACTCGTCTCCCCGCAGATGGAAATTGCAATGTGCCGCCTCGCAGGTGTACCCCATATCAAGAAGTAGACGCAACAAAGCAACTGAGTCCGCTCCACCGCTCAGTGTTACCAGTATTTTGTCTTCTCGTGTGAAAAGCTTCTCCCGATCAATGTATTGCGCTATTTTCTTTTTATTCATAATGGTGCAAAGATAATATTAACGAATTGAATTCTTTCTAATTCTTCGGAACAAAGTGTAGTATATTTCTCCTTATTTAAAAACAATCTAAATAATTTGTAGGCTAAATACAAATCATTTATCTTTGCATCCAAATAAAAGAAAGAGAGTAGGCTATGCGTTTATCCGAATTAAAAACTGGAGAAAAAGGTGTAATTGTTAAAGTTCTGGGGCATGGCGGTTTCCGCAAACGGATTGTAGAAATGGGCTTTGTTAAAGGCAAGACTGTCGAAGTTTTGCTGAATGCTCCGCTGAAAGACCCGATAAAATACAAAGTAATGGGGTATGAAATCTCTTTGCGTCGTCAGGAGGCAGGAATGATTGAAGTACTCAGCGAATATGAGGCGAAAGAACAAGTGACAAAACCGAATTTTCATCCGGGAATGAGTGAAGACATTTATCCGGGTGAAGAGGAACTGAAACGTATCGCCCTCGGTAAACGCCGCACCATTAATGTTGCATTAGTGGGTAATCCGAACTGTGGGAAAACCTCTCTGTTTAACATTGCTTCCGGTTCACACGAACATGTTGGTAACTATAGCGGCGTTACAGTGGATGCTAAGGAAGGTCATTTTAATTTTCAAGGTTATCATTTCCGTATAGTCGATTTGCCGGGTACATATTCGCTATCGGCATATAGTCCTGAAGAAATGTATGTCCGTCATCATATTATTGATGAAACTCCGGACATTGTTATCAATGTGGTAGATTCATCTAATCTGGAACGTAATCTGTATCTCACTACCCAGTTGATTGACATGAACGTACGTATGGTGATGGCTCTCAATATGTACGATGAATTGGAAGCCAGTGGTAACACGCTGGATTACATGAAACTGAGTGAACTCTTTGGTGTCCCTATGGTTCCTACCGTTTCACGTACGGGCAAAGGCATCGAAGATCTTTTTCACGTTGTTATCAGCATTTACGAAGGTGCTGACTTCCTCGATAAGAAAGGCAAGGTACGTACCGAAGTGTTAAATGACCTGCGCGAATGGCATCGCGAGTATGTGCCCGGCTATACCGGTGGGGGGCATAAAGAGGAAGAAGTGCGTCATCATGGATTCTATCGTCATATTCACATTAATCACGGTCCTGAACTGGAACGCAGTATTGAAGAGGTGAAGAGGGTGATTAGTGAGAATGAGGATATCCGTCATAAGTACTCCACTCGCTTTCTTGCCATCAAACTTCTGGAGAATGATCCGGATTTGGAAACGTTGACTAAAACTTTACCCAATGGTAAAGAAATCATTGCTGTCCGTGATCAGGAAAGTCGCCGCATCCGAGATGTGCTGAATGAGGATTGTGATCAGGCAATTACTGATGCAAAATACGGTTTTATATCCGGTGCACTAAAAGAAACCTTTGTGGATAATCATCTGGATAAGGAACATACTACCCGTGTGATAGACTCCATTGTAACGCATCGTGTGTGGGGATTCCCCATTTTCTTCCTGTTCATGTATCTCATGTTTGAAGGTACGTTTGTGCTCGGTGAATATCCGATGATGGGCATCGAATGGCTGGTAGAAACTCTCGGTAACTTTATACATGCTAATATGGTGGACGGACCGTTGAAAGATTTGTTAGTAGACGGTATTGTAGGCGGTGTTGGTGGTGTGATTGTTTTCCTGCCGAACATCCTTATTCTTTATTTCTGCATATCACTGATGGAAGATTCCGGTTACATGGCACGTGCTGCGTTTATCATGGATAAGATTATGCATAAGATGGGGTTGCATGGTAAATCCTTCATTCCTCTGATTATGGGTTTCGGATGTAATGTACCTGCTATTATGGCTTCGCGCACTATTGAGAATCGTAAAAGCCGACTTATTACCATGCTCGTCAATCCGTTGATGTCATGTAGTGCCCGTCTGCCTATTTATTTGTTGCTGGTAGGTGCATTTTTCCCGAACAATGGTAGCTTGATACTGTTATTAATATATTCAATAGGTATCCTATTGGCGGTGTTGATGGCGCGTTTGTTCAGCCGTTTTTTGGTGAAGGGAGATGATACTCCGTTCGTTATGGAACTTCCACCTTACCGTTTACCGACGGCAAAAGTCATTTTCCGACATACGTGGGAGAAAGGTGCACAATATCTGCGTAAAATGGGAGGTATTATCATGATAGCTTCCATCGTGATATGGGCATTGGGATATTATCCTGACCATGATGCGTATGAAACGGTTGCTGAACAGCAGGAGAATTCCTACATCGGACAGATAGGAAAGGCTATGGAGCCAATGATTGAACCTTTGGGTTTTGACTGGAAACTTGGTATCGGTATACTTTCAGGTGTGGGCGCTAAGGAATTAGTGGTAAGTACACTGGGTGTGCTTTATACGAATGACGCTGAAGCAGATGCCGTAAGTCTTGCCGAACGTATTCCGATTACACCGTTGGTAGCTTTCTGCTATATGGTGTTTGTATTGATTTATTTCCCATGTATAGCTACGATTGTAGCAATCAAGCAAGAATCCGGTGGCTGGAAATGGGCGTTATTTACGGCAGTGTATACCACGCTGCTCGCTTGGATAATGGCATTTGCTATTTATAGAATAGGAGGATTATTTGTATGATGAATTGGCAACAATGGGCGGTTGCAATCCTGTTACTGTTGTGTATTGTCCGGATCGGATGGGGAATTTATGCTTTTTTCCGCCGGACAAAAGAAAATGGTAATCCATGTGCAAATTGCGTAACCGGTTGTGACTTAAAGCGATTGATGGATGAGAAGCATGCAGAGTGTAGTGCCACGAAAAAAGAAAAGAAGAAAAAATGCTGCGGATAGTTGGTATTTTCAAAAAATGTGCTACCTTTGCAACCGCAAATGAGAAAAGACTGGTTCCTTGGATGAGTGGCTTAGTCAGCGGTCTGCAAAACCGTGTACGGCGGTTCGAATCCGCCAGGAACCTCAATGAGCCCTTTCAGATGATTTCTGAGAGGGTTTTTCTTTGCTCTTAATCGAAAATGGTACTACATTGGTACTACATTTTTTGAAGTATCTTAATAGTACATTTATGCTATACTAAAAAATCGTGTCAGCATTGCAACTGCTTGATTATCAATTTTAGGGCAAATTTCCCCTAAATTCAATTCCCTAATATTTTGGGGGTTAAAACCGTAGAGTTTACGGATCAATAAACAGACCCTCGCCGTAATCTCACCGTTATTTGGGGGATAATCCTCAAGGTTACGTTAGGGGTGCTTTCCCTCTGTAGTTTTGTATCACATTGATTTTCACCAATGTCGGTTTTTCGACTATGGGTTAGGTTATTTCATGCCTGTTTACTCAGGTCTACGCATGAATACACATAATCTAAAACACCTTTTATTGGGATTATGAGGGTGAGGATTATTTGGAATGGTTCTAAATTGTTATAGAGAAAAATACCCGGCAACCATATTATTGCCGGGGCATCATTTCATCGGTGAAATCTCCAATGGAATATTATGCCTATCTATCGTGCGATATGATTTTCATATGCGAATACTTGGTCTTTGAAGCTGTTACTTCATTCTCTCTTTCTCTCTTTAGTTCTGCAAGTTCTTTCTTTACTTGCCTTAATTCGGTCAGCACATCCGCATAGCTTTCCGACATGCGCAATATGTGCTGCATCATTGCTGTACTTATTTCCATTATCATTTGCTTTTGTGGTGGAATGAATATTGGCCATCCTTACCGGGTTAATAATCAATCTCCGCAATAACAACCACGTCCGTAGCCCATTGCACGGCTTAATCTGTCTTGATACTCACTATAAGAAATGTTCTCTTTGCGTGCGGCTATTTCTTCTCTCATACGCTGTGCTTTGGCTTCTGCTTCACGTTTGATACGGTCGGCTTCCAACTGTGCATTAAAAAGAATTGATTGAATAGCGGCTTGTTCTTTACGCTCCTGTTCTGCTTCTTTCTTTGCTTTGGTTTCTGCTTCCAGTGCCGGGCGATTGGCTGTTATCATAGCGTCAAACTTAGCCATTTTCCAACTCTTTTTGAGGGCTTCTGAAAAGGTCGGGTATTTAGCATGGGCGTTGTTATACAACTGGTGTGCTCTCTTCATAATCTTACTCAAATTATACTGTTTCATATCGTTGTTGTTTTTTTAGTTTAACTTTGATGGCACAAAGGTATAGTAAATTCTGTTCTTTGAAAACTAAATAGATAGAAAATACTGTTTTGTTAAGGTTAATTAAGATAGTAAATACTGTACCTTTTGTGTGTTAGGTTAACTTTGCAATAAATAATAATAAATGGAGTATGAGAATAAAAGAAGTATTAAAAGAAAAAGGCTTTACTCAGCAAATGTTAGCAGACGAAATGAATGTGAGTCTATCTGCTGTTAAGCAAATGGTTTCGGCTGATTCATTAACTACATCCACACTTGAAAAGATTGCTACTGCTTTGAATGTACCAATGTGGCAACTCTTTGTCTCACCGGAAGAAGTGCAACCAAAAACGGATAGTCTAACTTTGAGTTGTCCGCATTGTGGAAAGAATATCAGTATCAAAGTAGAGTAAGTGTATTGTATCGGTTTTCAAAAGTGTATCGGAAGCGATACAGCTAAAACCCTTTATTCATAGTGGTTTGCGTACTAATTGTATCGATACAGCCGATACAAGGAATGAAAAAGCCCCGTTCCGTTCATTCGGTTCGGGGCTTGCTTGTCTTAATTAAACGGTCTCGCTTCACAGCGGTACACTATCTTTAGAAAGTAGCTGCGGAAAGTTCTTTAGTTATACGCTCAACAGCTACCCGTATCTTATCATACTGCTTTTGTCCGGCTGCTGTCACACCGGAAGTATATTGCCGCATCAATGAAGCGTTGATACCTGCCAACTCTGCCACCTTAGTAACATTCAGGAATGAGAAATAGTTGAAGAAAGATTGCATATCATATTTGTAAGTAAACTCCAGTTCCGGCACTTCCTTGCCTTCTTCTGCCTGCATTTCCTTTATTTCCTCATACGCTTTCATCATATCCTCTTTGGCGGCTTCTGCCGTATCTCCATATCCAGCCAGACCAAAGCCGTGTAAATCTTCCTCGACAAAGCATGAGTAATACCCATCGCTCGCCTTTTCCATGATCACAGTTACTTTCATATCCATTGCTTTAAAAATAGGAGTACGGCAATATACCGTACCCCATTGCCTCAACATTTACAGCCTTTTAGGTATGAAGCGCAAAAGGTAGGGGGATTACTCCCCCAAAAGAACCTTTCTTGCTTTACGTTCCATTCCGGTAGGTACTTCTTGTTTGCCATGCCTTGACAGGGCAAACTTATTACCCGTTTTAGGACTGTACCAAATATCATGGTTTGCCCCATGCCTGAGAACGTAACAACCTGCTGCGGTAAGTTCCGCAAAAAACTGATTGTACTTCATAATTTAAAAGACCGTTTGTTTAAGACGATACAAATATAGCGTTTTTGCTATAACTCACCAAATAAAAACATAACTTTTTTGCTATATTTTATTTAGGTACTTATCTGGCTATCCCGGTGGAAAATCCAGTGTAAGCTGCCCCCTAAAACCAAGCGATTCTGCCCCCTTAAAA
>ENA-OUUV01000909-OUUV01000909.1-human-gut-metagenome-genome-assembly--contig:-NODE-909-length-16538-cov-5.967178_pt1 | contig 16538 bp, 17 predicted proteins | sample MGYA00237952_ERZ548838 | MGnify/ENA primary metagenome ERZ548838 (study PRJEB26490, sample SAMN05194705) | human gut metagenome | biome: terrestrial biome; feature: human-associated habitat; material... | reverse complement strand
TGGGGCTACCGCCCCTAGTCCCTGTCGGGGGCTTCGCCCCTGCGACCCCAATTTTTAATAATTGAGAGGTTTTTCGACAGACTGATCGCACAGTTTCTGCTGTGCGGTATTATGCAATTAAGGAGCTTGCTATGCATTTTGTAGACGCAAAATCAATACTATCAGCCAAAAACGGAATGAATATCTATCGCGGTTGCACGCACGGCTGTATTTATTGTGATGCACGTTCGACCTGTTATAATATGCAACACGATTTTGAAGATATAGAGGTAAAGCAGAATGCTCCCGAGCTTCTTGAAAAGGCACTTGTTTCAAAGCGTAAGCTGTGTATGATCGGCACAGGTGCGATGAGCGACCCGTATATGCACTGCGAGGAAAAGCTAAGGCTTACAAGGCGATGCCTTGAAATAATCGACAGGCACGGCTTCGGAGTGACAGTGCAGACAAAGTCGGATATGATTTTGCGAGATATTGACTTATTGTGCAATATTAACAGCAAGGCAAAGACGGTTGTACAGATGACGCTGACAACATACGATGAGGATTTATGCCGGATTTTAGAGCCGAATGTATGTACAACAAAACGGCGGTATGAGGTGCTTAAAGCAATGCAGAAAAACGGCATACCCACTGTCGTATGGTTTACCCCTGTTCTGCCGTTTATCAATGATACGGAAGAAAATCTGCGTGGTATCCTGTCATACTGCTTTGACGCAGGGGTGAAGGGCATTATCTGTATGGGGATAGGAACTACGATGCGGGACGGCGATAGGGAGCATTTCTACTCTGCGCTTGACAGGCATTTTCCGGGAATGAAACAGCGGTATATATCGCAGTATGGAAATGAGTATATCTGCAACAGTGTTAACAACGGCAGGCTTATGAGCATATTCTGTAATGAATGCGAAAAGCACGGCGTTATGTGTGATCCCGCCGAGGTGTTTTCGTATCTTTACGATTTTCCCGAAAAAAACGAGCAGTTAACGTTTTTTTAAGCGACTTCTGTTAAAATAAGGTTAATATTTGTTCTTTATAATGCTGATACAGAAAATTGAAAGGGTGAACAGTATGACTATCAGAAAACTGACAAATGAGGAGCTTTCGCAATGTGTAGATGTCATTCGCAAAAGCTATGAAACGGAGGCTGTCGCATTCGGCATTACAGAAATGAATTGTCCTCAGCACGCCGCTTTTATTACGCTTGACCGTTTACAGCTGTCTGCGGAGTGGGGCTATATTTTCTACGGAGCATTTGAGGAAGAGGAGCTGATAGCCTGCTTTGCTATTGAAAACAAGGACGACAGCGTGTATGAACTGCACCTGTTCTCGGTGCTTCCCGACAAGAGATACGGCGGTGTGGGAGCAAAGTGCCTTGAATATGCTAAAAATGAGGTTTTCTCAATGGGCGGCACGGTGCTTAACGCAGGCGCGATACATCAGAGCGTAAGAGTGCGTAACTGGTACGAGAAGAACGGCTTTAAGCAAAAAGAGATACACAGAGCGGCATATCTGCCGTTTGCACTCGGAATAATGAGCTGTAATGTCGGAGAGTAATTACAAGAATACATAAGCATAATTAAAGCCTGAGAGGAATTTTTCTTCTCAGGCTTTTGCGTTATTAAAAATATCTTGCGCTTTCTTTTCTGTACTCGCTTGGACTTTTTCCTGTGAAACTGCGGAAACATCTGCTGAAATACAATGCATCGGAAAAGCCGAGCCTGTCGGCGGTTTCGCTTATGCTCATAAGAGTGGAGCAGAGCAATCTGCAAGCCTCTTCCATCCTTACCGTGTTGTGATACTGTTGCATTGTCATACCTTTTTCTTTTTTGAAAAGGCTAGCCATATATTTGTAACTGAGAAAAAACTCTTTTTCGATGCTTTCGGAGCTGAACGGCACGGCAAGATTATCCGAAAGATAGCGACAGATCCTGTCGCTGAGTGTAAGATCGTTTGAAAAGCCGTGTGAACTTATTGCAAGTGAAGATAGCAGCGAAAAAAGCCTGTGATTGATAAACCATCTTTTATATACGTCGTTTGAGTGAGCATATTCTATAAATGAGTTAAGCTCCTTTTCGATCCGTTTTGAAATGCTATTCATATATTTCGGAAGAGTAAGACGGCTTTCGGTTGTCACGTCATAAGCACCAAGCGGGGAAGCGTCGGGATAAAACGGCGTTCCGCCGCTGTGTCGGGTTATTCTGAAGTGTATGAATATCCACTTTGTACCTTTTTGTATCTTTTTCTTACCGAAGTGATGTACACCGTTTTTAAGTATCAGCAGTTCGCCTGTCTTTACTTCATAGTCGGTTTCATCTTCCGTGACATAGATGCAGCCGTCAATTACATATATCAGTATGCAAAAATCCGGTATTCTGTCTGTGTGGATAAAGCTCTCAGAAGCGGCAAATAAACCGCATCCGCAGAGCGTAGGAAGAGCAGTATTTGTAACAACGATCTCGTTCATGAATATTCTCCATATTTTTGTGCGTTTTATCTATTTGATTAGCTTGTCGATAAGATTATAATACATATATGAGAGTAAGTCAAGCGTTTGCTTTGAGAACGGAGAATTATCATGATAACACAGAAAAACATAAAAGTCACCGGATATAAGTCAGATGGTTTTATCGGAAAATATCAGAAATTGATAAGAGATACGGTAATTCCTTATCAGTACAGCGTACTGTGCGACAAAGCGCCCGATACGGAGAAAAGCCACGTTGTAAAGAACTTTGAGAATGCGGCAAAGGCGCTCCGCGGAGAGGATGTTGGTGACGGCTTTTACGGAATGGTATTTCAGGACAGCGATGCCGCCAAGTGGATAGAAGCGGCAGCTTATTCGCTTGCGCTTTATCCCGATGAAACGCTGACGGAAACAGTTGACGAGCTTATCGACAAAATAGCCGCCGCGCAGGATGAGGACGGCTATCTTGATACATATTTTACAATAAAGGACAGAGATAAGCGCTGGAAGAACCTGCTGGAGGGGCACGAGCTTTACTGCTCGGGTCATATGATGGAGGCGGCTTGCGCTTACTATGAGGCTACCGGTAAGAAAAAGCTCCTTGATGTTATGGAAAAGAATGCGGAGCATATCTATAAGCATTTTATCACTGAAAAAAACGAGGGCGTACCGGGTCATCCCGAGGTAGAGCTTGCACTTATGAAAATGTATCGCACAACCGGTAACAAGAAATGGTTGCAGTTAGCGGAGCACTTTATAAACGAGCGCGGAGAAGACCCTCATTTCTATGAGAAGGAAGCGGCAAAGCGCGACTGGACTGTATGGGGAAACGATCCGACGGCACATGACTATCAGCAAAGCGGCAAGCCTGTAAGAGCGCAGAGCAATGCTACTGGACACGCTGTAAGAGCGGTATATCTGTACACGGGTATGGCTCAGCTTTCCGCGAAGAGCGGTGACAATGCGCTTTATGACGCTTGCAAGCGACTCTGGGAGAGCATCACACGCAGAAGAATGTATGTTACAGGCGGTATCGGTTCTACTGTTTTAGGTGAGGCGTTCAGCGTTGACTATGATCTGCCGCCCGATACTGCTTATGCGGAAACCTGCGCTTCTATAGGACTTATGTTCTTTGCAAACGCAATGCTTAAAAACGAGCTTATAGGTGAATATGCGGACGTTATGGAAACCGCTTTCTATAATACGGTTCTTGGTGGAATGCAGCTTGACGGCAAGCGCTTCTTCTATGTAAATCCGCTGGAGGTAGTACCCGGTATTTCGGGAGTATCGCCCACTCATCGTCATGACTTACCTGTAAGACCCAAGTGGTACGCTTGTGCTTGTTGCCCGCCTAACGTAGCAAGGCTTATTACATCGTTCGGTTGCTATGCTTACGGCGAAAACAGCGATATGAGCTTCTGCCATATGTATGCAGACGGTGAGATAAAGTTTGAAAACGGTATGGAGCTTGTCTGCAAGACAAATTATCCTTATGATATGACTGTAAATTATTCGGTTATAAAGGGCGGCAGACTTGCAATAAGAATACCCGGCTGGAGCGATACATTCACACTTGCGCTTAACGGCGAAAAGCAGGAGCTTAAACCTATAAACGGCTATGTTATTATTGCGGTAAAGGACGGAGATGAGGCAAAGCTTGTGCTTTCCGATACGCCCCACTTTGTATATCCGTCTGTTAAGATCCCTGCTGTAAGCGGTATGGCGGCAATAAGAAGAGGTCCGCTTGTATATTGCTTCGAGGATGCGGATAACGGCGATGTGCTGTCACTGGCACTTAAGCGCGGCGGCAAGATAACGGTATGCGAGCCTGACCAGAATGAGCTCAGCGGTGTTACAAAGCTTAAGGTCGAGGCGGTAAGATTTGACGACAACGGCAAGCCGTACAGCTTTGATGAGCCGAAAACGACCGATACTCTTGCGATCGCTGTTCCTTATTACACATGGGGTAACAGAGGAGAGAACGCAATGAGAGTGTTTATGCCGCTTTATTAAAAGTAAAAATATAAAAGAAACACCGTATGGAAGCGAAAATCCATACGGTGTGTTTTTATATCTGTTTCAGGTAAGACGGGTTATCAGTCCATATCCCAGTTATGCCATACGTTCTGTACGTCATCGTTGTCATCGAGTGTTTCGAGGAGAAGTCCCATCTTCTTTATCTGCTCTTCGTCTGTAAGAGTTGTGTATGTAGAGGGAACCTGCTCTGCTTCTGCAGAAACTACCGTGTAGCCCATATCTCTCAGTGCATTTGCAACGTTTTCAACTTCCTTGGGGTCTGTTGTAATCTCAACACAGCCGTCTTCAAAGCTGAAGTCATCTCCGCCTGCTTCAAGGATATCCTCCATAGCCTTATCTTCATCGATCGTGCCTTCTTCGTTGTCGAGAACGATAATGCCTTTTAAGCTGAACATAAACGATACGCAACCGCTTGTTCCCATATTGCCGCCGAACTTATCAAAGTAGTGACGGATCTCACCGGCTGTTCTGTTTCTGTTATCTGTAAGACAGTCAACTATAACTGCAACGCCGTTGGGACCGTAGCCCTCATATACGCAGTTCTCGTAGTCGTTCTTTTCTCCGCCGCCTACAGCCTTCTTTATAAGTCTGTCGATGTTATCGTTGGGGATATTGTTTGACTTTGCCTTCTGGATAAGTGTAGCGAGCTTTGCGTTGTTGTTGGGATCTCCGCCGCCTTCCTTTATGGCAACGATTATTTCACGGCTGATCTTGGTAAATACCTTAGCTCTTGCGCCGTCCTTTTCGCCTTTTTTTCTCTTGATGGTGCTCCATTTTGAGTGTCCTGACATATCGTTTTTTCCTTTCTGTTATATCAATTTATCTCTTTGAAACCTTTTCCGAGCACTTCTTTAGCGCTCGTGATTATCATAAAAGCCGATTCATCGACTTCTTTCACATAACGTTTGACTTTAACATAGTCGTTTTTTCTTACCGCACAGCAGATGACCTGCTTGTCTTCACCGCTGTATGCGCCCTTTCCGCTGAGGAATGTAACGCCTTTGCCTGCGTTCATTATTTTCTTCGCAATTTCTTCGGACTTGTCACTGAATATCAGCAGCATTTTGCCTTCATAGCTTCCGTATACGATGATATCGATCACTTTTGATGATACGAAGATAGCGATTATGGCATATAGAGCCGATTCAATCTTGCCGAAAACAAGTGTTGCGAACACTATAACGGCAAAATCAGTCGTGAAGGTTATAGCACCTATGCTGATATGCGGAAAGCGCTTGTAAATGAGCCGGTTCAGGATATCAGTGCCGCCGCCTGTGCCTTCACGGGAGTAGCAAAGACCCAAACCTGCGCCGATAAGCAGTCCGCCGAATATAGCTGCGAGCATTTCGTTTCCCTCGTAGTGGGGAAGATAAGCGAATACATAGTCGGTTGCAATAGTAATAGTGACAATTGAAAGCAGTGTCTTGAACATCAGCTTTCTGCCAAGAAATATAAATCCTATCACTATAAGCGGAACGTTTACAATAAAGTAAAGCACACCTTCGCTAAGCCCGGTAATATGAGCCAGCGCAACGCATATTCCCGATGCGCCGCCCGGTGCTATATCGTTCGGAGCGGTAAAGGTCTTAAGACCGCAGGAGAATATGAAGCTTGAAATAATAATGACCGTAATATCGATCAGCGTGCGTTTTGTTGTTGCTTTCATTGTGATCCTTCTCTCGCAAATTATGTACGCTCGCTCGTATAGATCTTTTCAAAAAGCTCTTTCATTCTGTCGCTTTGCCCTGTAAGGTACAGATATCCGAAAAGCGCCTCTATCCCTGTTGCTCTGCGGTAATCCTTAGGATTTGAAGAGCGGGGGACATTATTTCCTGTGGCATTTCTGCCGCGTTTGAATATCTCTGTTTCCTCTTCGGTAAGCTCATCTGCTATCACATCATACGCATAGGACTGAAATCCTGCATTTACATACTGTACAGCTTTTTTATGGAGCTTATCAACAGGCATTGTGCCGAGCTTTACAATCTGTTCACGCACCAATACCTCATATACGCTGTCACCGAAGAATGCAAGTGTAAGCCCTCCGAGCGCTTTCGCTTCGGCAGTCGTCATAATTTCATACATCATCTCAGATACCTAAATTCAAAGTCATAGATAGAAACGGTGTCATCTTCCTGAATGCCCATTTCTTCAAGCTTGTCGATAATTCCGCTGAAACGCAGAACTCTCTGGAAATACTGAAGACTCTCGTAGTCCTCCATATTGACCATCGAAAGCACAGGAACCATAAACGGTGCATCGACAATATATATGCCGTCCTGCTTTGTGACAGTAAAATCTTTCTTTTTGAGTTCCTGCTCGTCAAGCTCTTTGGCAGTAAGCGGTTGAGCTTCAAAGCGTATCGGTGGCGGCAGCTTGTCAAGCTCGCCTGCGATATACTCGATAACCTGCGCAGTACCCTTTGTGGTTGCCGCACTGCACTCAAAGCAGGGAAGCCCCTTATCTTCAATGTACTTTCTGAAATCCGCGATCTGCTCTTCACTTGCGAGGTCGCACTTGTTCATAACAACGATCTGAGGACGCTCGGATATCTCTTCCGAGAAATTCTTAAGCTCGTAGTTTATCTTCTCAAAGTCATCCTTGGGATCTCTGCCCTCAATGCCCGACACATCGACTACATGAACTATAAGTCTGCATCTTTCAACGTGTCTTAAGAACGAATGTCCAAGGCCTATGCCCTCGCTTGCACCCTCGATAAGACCGGGGATATCAGCCATTACAAATGACTTTTCGCCGACTGTTACAACACCGAGAACGGGGGTTATAGTAGTGAAATGGTAGTTGGCTATCTTGGGCTTTGCGGCACTTACAACGCTTATAAATGTTGATTTACCGACATTCGGGAAACCGACAAGCCCGACATCGGCGAGTAGCTTAAGCTCAAGTGTAACGTCAAACTCTTCACCGGGGTAACCCGGCTTTGCAAATCGAGGGATCTGACGTGTGGGTGTGGCAAAGTTCATATTTCCCTTACCGCCTCTGCCGCCTTTTGCAACTACAACAGGCTCGTCATCGGAAATATCAGCCAGTATTCGCCCTGTGTTACTGTCCTTGACGAGTGTACCTCTCGGTACGCGTATTACAGTAGGCTCTGCGCTTTTGCCGGTACACCGTCTTGCGCCGCCGTTTTCACCGTTTGGTGCTATATATTTTTTCTTGTATCTGAAATCAATAAGCGTTGACAGGTTATCATCGGCTACAAAAACAATATCCGAGCCTTTTCCTCCGTCGCCGCCGTCGGGACCGCCCGCATTCACATATTTCTCTCTGTGAAACGATACGGCACCATTGCCGCCGTTGCCGGCTTTAATATAAATCTTTACAATATCAACAAACATTTTTACCTCACTTTTGCCGACAGGGTAGTCACTTCTGCTTTTATTCTGCACCGAAATGTACAGAAAATGCAAGTCCGCTTAATACACAAAAAAGGCGGGGAATATACCCGCCTTGATTGATTTGAGATTAGTCAGCGTAAACGCTAACCTGCTTGCGATCCTTGCCGAGGCGTTCAAACTTTACCTTGCCGCTTGTAAGAGCAAATAATGTATCATCAGAACCGCGACCTACATTGTTGCCTGCGTGAATGTGTGTGCCTCTCTGGCGAACGAGAATGTTGCCTGCGAGAACATACTGACCGTCTGCACGCTTAACACCGAGTCTTTTTGATTCGCTGTCACGACCGTTCTTTGTAGAACCCATACCTTTTTTATGAGCAAAGTGCTGTAAGCTGATTTTAATCATATCTGTTTTCCTTTCATCGTGTGTTATCAACACTGTTCGGTACGGACATCTATATGTCCGTATTCTTCTTCAAGAATTGTAAGATGTGTGTAAAAGGATCTTAACATAGTGCAGGCATCATCAACATAAGGAGGTTTCAGCCTGAACTTTGCATAACCGTCTTTTTCGGAGCTGATATCAATATCGGCGGCTACACTGAAAAAATCCGTTATCGTATTTACCGTAAGCATAAGCGCACTTGATACGCCTGCACAGATTATATCGTTTCCGCTCTCAGCGTAACCCGAATGACCTTTGACGGTAAAACCGATAAATTTTTCGCCTTTTACGACGAATACAGCCTTTATCATAAGACTTATGCGTTTATAGCTTCGATCTTGATCTTGCTGTAGGGCTGTCTGTGACCCATCTTGCGCTTGCTGCTCTTCTTGGGCTTGTATGTGAATACTGTAACCTTCTTAGCCTTGCCGTTCTTGATGAGAGAAGCCTTTACGCTTGCGCCGTCAACGTAGGGAGCACCTACTACTGCGCCGTCGTCCTTGCCAACCATGATAACCTTGTCGATTGTGAACTCGCCTTCAACATCGAGCTTTTCAACGAAGATCTCATCGCCTTCTTTTACCTGATACTGTTTTCCGCCTGTTTCGATAATTGCGTACATTTTTTCAAACCTTTCTTGCCCTTAGGCATCTTGTAAAATTCTCGCTGCTTGAGGTGAAACCGCTATATTAAGCCGTTTTCTTTATGACCCTGCACATGCGGCGATATTATTATATCAAAAAGAAAGCGCTTTGTCAAGCGTTTTCTTCCGATTTTTATTATACAGAGCCGATATACAAATTATTTGTGCGTCGGCTTACTCATTAAACGTTAAATCTGAACAGTACAACGTCACCGTCACGCATAACATAATCCTTGCCCTCAAGACGGACAAGTCCCTTTTCCTTTGCCACCGCCATGCTTCCGCAAGCCATAAGATCGTCAAACGAAACAATTTCCGCTCTGATAAAGCCCTTTTCAAAGTCGGTGTGTATCTTTCCTGCCGCCTGAGGAGCTTTTGTACCGTTTGTGATAGTCCAGGCGCGAACCTCCTGAACACCTGCGGTAAGATATGAAATAAGACCGAGCAGGCTGTAGCCTTGCTTAATTATACGGTTAAGACCGGATTCCTTAAGTCCGAGTTCGGAAAGGAACATTTCCTTATCTTCAGCCGACATATCGGCAATTTCAGCTTCTATCTGTGCACAGATGGGAAGTACTACGCTGTTTTCAGCCTTTGCTATCTCGCATACAGCCTTATACTGCTCGTTTTTCTCAATATCGCCTGTAAAATCGGCTTCCGAAAGATTTGCAGCATAGATTACAGGCTTGTTTGAAAGCAGGGGAGATGCTTTTACCATTTCAAGCTCAGAGTCTGTATAAGGGTATGATCTTGCCGATTTGCCTTCTTCAAGGTGAGCCTGAAGTTTTTCAAGGAACTCTACCTCAGATGCGAGGCTCTTGTCACCTTTCATCTGCTTCTTTTCTCTGTCGATACGGCGCTGTACTATCTCGATATCCGAGAAAATAAGCTCAAGGTTAATTGTTTCAATATCTCTTGCCGCGCCTATCTTGCCGTCAACGTGAATTATGTTGTCGTCCTCAAAGCAACGTACAACGTGAACAATAGCGTCAACCTCGCGGATATTGGATAAGAACTTGTTGCCGAGTCCCTCGCCCTTTGATGCTCCCTTTACAAGTCCCGCAATATCAACAAATTCAAGTGTTGCAGGTGTGAACTTTTCCGGGTTGTACATCTTGGCAAGTGCGTCAAGACGTTCATCGGGAACAGATACTATGCCGACATTCGGCTCAATTGTGCAGAAAGGATAGTTTGCAGATTCTGCTCCTGCATTTGTAAGTGCGTTGAATAAGGTGCTTTTGCCGACATTCGGCAGACCTACCATACCAAGCTTCATTTATATATTCAACCTTTCTTTAAGCGGTAACCGCTGTGATAATCCAATACAGTATAACACTAATTCCGATTTTTTTCAAGTAGTAAACGATAATTTGTTGACTTGAAGCGTAAAGTCTAGTATAATAAGTTCTGCAAAGGTGGTGATTTTTTTGCCTGACATATATAAGCACGGCTACGACAACTTCAAAAAGATAACGGTGCTGTTCATATTGCAGATAATTCTCGGTGTTCTGCCGTTTGTTCTGCTTGTTGTCTACATCGGCTTTTCGCTCTATTCAAATGCGGTTCTCGGTTATGTATTTATAGCGGTGATGGCAGTAACAGCTGCAGCGAATTTTACGATAACAAAACGATATAACGTTTTGCTGTCAGGTTTCAAGGGCGAAAAATCGCTTATGAAGACTGTAAAAAAACTCGGCGGTGAGTATACTGTATTTGCAAACGTTCCTGTACGGTACAAGAAAAACAGGAGCGAGATCGACTTGCTTGTAATGTGCGACAGGTATATTATTATAATAGAAGTAAAAAATCACTCAGGCTATATTTACGGTAACCATAAGGACGAAACCTGGACTCAGAGAAAGATCTACCGTGACGGTAAGACTACCGAAACGAATATGACAAGTCCGATACGCCAGATGCGCCGTCAGCGTGATATCATAAAGTCGATACTGAGAGCAAACGACCTTGATCAGTGGGTCGATACGGTTCTTTACTTTTCTGCACCTACCGTGCATCTTTATCTTGATCTCAGCGACAGCGACAATGTTTGTTCCAGTGAAAAAGAGCTGCTTGAATTTCTTCGCACCTATAAATCGCCTAAGCCGATAGACAGGGATAAGCTTGAAAAAATAAAACTGCTTTTTAAAGATATGTGTTCAAATAAATAATTCTGAGGGGCTGTGACACAACCCAGAAAAGGAAAGGTGAGTCGAAGCGCAAAGGATAGTGCGCTCGGCTCATTTTTTTTGTATGTGAAGAAAATCTGTTTTTATTGCATTTCAATTATACAGTTTTAGCAATTAACATTGATAGCATGCTACCGATAGTTCTATTCGTCGGATAGCACTTCTCGGGTTCGCTATTTCAGTTAATAACGTTGCTGCTATGAACGAGGGAAAGAACCAAAGGGACTAGGGAGAGGGACTTGCAGCCCCTATCCCTATCCCTTAGGTTCTCTCCCTCGTGCTCCCTCTTTCCTTACTCACACCCTTACCCCGCAAGGGTGTTGGCTATAAGACATACAAACGACTGGGTTTTAAAAGCTTGTATAAGCGGGTCGCTGACGCTCACTTAGTCCCATTTTAGTACAGATATCTTAGGATAGTAGCGTTCTTTTTTGATAGTCGGTGATAGTGCAGTTGCACCGATATACTTACGAAATTATTAACGCCTTGTCGATATCGAAACTGTTTTCAGCGGTGTTGGCTGTATGTTTCATAATACTGCCTTATCGGAAATGTGCTGTAATGAGAATTATTGCCTATATACAAAAAAAGGGGGGGCTGTGATACAAGCCGGAAAAAGGAAAGTTGAGTCGAACGCACTATTTTTTTGCGCTTCGACTCACTTTTTCTTTTTTGAGCTTGTGTCACAACCACTTACAAAACTTGTTCACCTGTCTAAAATCCGCTTTATAGTATCCTCGGAAAGATAATATTCATCGGAAAGCTGTGTAACGGTCGCGCCTTTACCTTTTTTGATACGGATCTCATTGTTTCTCGCTTCAAGCTTTTGCTTTATTATACGGGTAATCGTATACGGCAGAAGCTGGAAAAGGAACTTAGCTACTGCTATACAGATAGCAGAATACATTATACTGCCATAACCTAAATGTTCCGCTATCCACGGCAAATTGATTATGTTGTCTTCCTTGATTCTTGCAAGATTATCAGGATAATAAATTGCAAACCCAATAAATATCAAAAGGAATGACGGTATCCAGAAATAAACCTTTGACCGAATAACACCTGCCGCAATTGCCGCCGCTATCAATACTGCACTGAAAACAATGAGACTTACTACTGCCGTAGGCGGCAATATCCCTTCACTTCTCACTCCCATCGCTTGAAGCATAGGCTCGATTATCTGCACCTCAAATATTTCGATCAGATATACGCCTATCTGAATTGCCATCGTAAAAATGAAATTAAAAAGCAACGGGTGTTTTTTCATATTATTACCCTTTCCTTTCCGTCAATCTATGCTGACAAATAATAAGATAGTTGCGAGTGGGGGGCGAATGCTTTACGAACATTGAAAAAGCTTCAGTTTGCATCATCTGCCTTATTCTTTCTGCAAGCAACCAGCGTCGTTATCAGCATAACGATACCGTATTGCACAGTTATGAAAATGGAAGCTAACCAGAATAGCATTGCAGGATGAGATTGTTGCCAAAAACCGTTCCACCCACCCGTGAATACAAACAAATATAAGGCGGGTGGTGAATAAATTGCAAATAGCAAATACATAATCGGAATTGAAAACAACAGCTGTTTTACGTTAAGTTTAAGGCATTTTATAGTAATTATTGTCAGGGTGCATATGATCAGTAATTGTATTAACGTATGCACAATAAGCCCAAACCAAGACGGATTAGAAACAGAAAGAAATAAATCCGACAAATAATTCGTGAATATGCCGTTGTATAAAACCGTTAAAGCCCATACCAAAAGAGCTAGTAATATAAAATTGCATTTTTCTAACAATTTCATTTATCTACTCCTTTGCCAAAACATAATAGCTTATTTGTGAATGGGGACTGCTGAAATTACTTTGCCTTCTTCACTGAAAGGAATCTATAAACCGCAGGAATAATCAATTATTCGGGTTTCACACGAGAACTCGCTTTGTATACAAATTATAACATATTTTTCATGCGTTAACAAGCATTTTATGTTACTTTATATAAAAACGGTCTGAGAATTTTATACTCCTCAGACCGTTTGTGCTTTTATGAATACTCCGAATATTATTCTACCTCGATTATAGTTCCCCCGCCGACCACGATATCTCCGTCATACAGCACCAACGCCTGACCGCAGGTGACCGCTCTTTGCGGCTCATCAAAAACCGCCGTGAGAGTATCACCGTTTTGCGTAACGGTAGCCCACTGCTCGGTGTGGCGGTAGCGTACCTTAGCCTTAACGCGCATTTCGCCCTTTATCTCCGGCACGGAAATAAGATTGATATCCCCCGCCTTAACCACACTGCTGTACAGTCCGTCGTTATATGACAGCGTTACGGTGTTGCTTACAGGGTCCACCGCCTTTACATACAGCGGTTCGGGTGCGGAAATCCCCAGTCCCTTACGCTGACCTACAGTGTACCTTATCACGCCCTTGTGCCTGCCGATAACGTTACCATCTGTATCGAGAAAATCGCCGTCCGGATAATTCTTGCCTGTGTACTGCTCTATAAAGTCGGCGTAGCTGCCATTCTGAACAAAGCATATATCCTGACTGTCGGCTTTCCGCGCATTTATAAAGCCCTGGGTCTCGGCAATTTCTCTCACCTGCGATTTTCTCATCTCTCCGAGCGGAAATATGGTGTGGCTGAGCTGTTCCTGTGTAAGGCAATACAATACATAGCTCTGATCCTTGGTATCATCAAGCGCCTTTTTAAGCAGATATCTGCCGTTTCCGCCCTTTTCGACCCTTGCGTAGTGACCCGTTACTACATAGTCGCGGTCAAGCTCCTTGGCTCTCATATAAAGCTTGTCGAACTTCAGATACCTGTTGCAGTCTATGCAGGGATTTGGTGTTATGCCGTTCTCATAAGCGTGTATAAAGCGGTCTATCACATCGGTTTCAAACCTGTCTGAGAAGTTAAAAACATAGTACGGCATATCAAGCGAATACGCAACGCTCCTTGCGTCCTCGACATCGTCAAGCGAGCAACAGCTATGCTCTCTCGACACGCCTATGTCCTCATTTGCAAACAGCTTCATTGTAACACCGATGCAGTCAAACCCGCGCTGTTTCATAAGGTAAGCCGCCACGCTTGAATCAACGCCGCCGCTCATTGCAATTACTGCCTTATTGTTCATTTTAGTCCTTTCTGAATACCAACGAAAGCCGACAGCATTTTAACTGTCGGCTCGTTATTCGGAATATCACATAATCTAGGAGAGTGCGGCTGTGAGCCGCTTCAAGTTCGCCGTTGCGGGGATCGGCAATAAGCTTTGCCTCCGTTACCGGCGGGTGGCAATGCGCCACTTTAATTGAATTGAAAGGTTAATCTGGGGAGGAACGATTTTGCCATATCAAATCATTGTAAATCTTGATTTCTTTGATCCCGCCGTTGCGCCATGCTAAGCATAGCAGAAACTATATCAAAGGCGGAATTTGCCGTGCCGCATCGGCACTTAGACTTTGTCAAATGCCTGTGAGAGGTCGGCGATTATATCGTCGATGTGCTCCGTGCCGATCGAAAGGCGGATAGTGTTTCTGCCTATACCCTGGTCGGCAAGCTCTTCATCTGTCAGCTGTGAGTGAGTTGTTGTAGCAGGGTGAATTACAAGGCTCTTTACATCTGCAACGTTTGCGAGCAGTGAGAATATCTGTAAGCTGTCGATGAACTTATGAGCTTCTTCCTGACCGCCCTTGATGTTGAACGTGAAGATAGAAGCACCGCCGTTTTTAAAGTACTTTGTATATAGAGCGTGATCGGGGTGATCGGGCAGAGAAGGATGGTTTACCTTTTCAACCTTTGGGTGGTTAGCAAGGAACTCTACAACCTTCTTTGTGTTCTCAATATGGCGGTCAAGTCTTAACGAGAGTGTTTCTGTGCCCTGTAAAAGCAGGAAAGCGTTGAACGGTGAAATTGTAGCGCCTGTATCACGCAGAAGAATAGCTCTTATATATGTTACGAATGCGGCAGGACCTACAGCATCTACAAAGGATACACCGTGATAGCTGGGGTTGGGTTCTGCGATGGGAGCGTACTTGCCGCTCTTCTTCCAGTCAAACTTACCCGAGTCAACGATAACGCCGCCGAGCGTTGTGCCGTGACCGCCGATGAACTTTGTTGCCGAGTGTACTACAACGTCCGCACCGTGCTCTATAGGACGGATAAGGTAAGGAGTACCGAATGTGTTGTCTATTACGAGCGGAAGTCCGTGCTTGTGAGCGATCTCTGCGATAGCGTCAATGTCGGGGATATCGCTGTTGGGGTTGCCGAGCGTTTCAAGGTAGATAGCCTTTGTGTTATCCTGAATTGCGTTCTCAACTTCTTCAAGGTTGTGCGCATCTACAAATGTAGTGCTGATACCGTACTGTGGAAGTGTGTGTGCAAGCAGGTTGTAGCTGCCGCCGTAGATCGTCTTCTGTGCTACTATGTGCTCACCCTTATAAGCGAGCGCCTGAATAGCGTATGTTATAGCGGCTGCGCCCGATGCTGTAGCAAGTGCGGCAACACCGCCCTCAAGAGCGGCAATTCTTGTTTCAAAAGCACCCTGTGTTGAGTTTGTAAGTCTGCCGTATATATTGCCTGCATCAGCAAGACCGAAACGTGCGGCAGCGTGTGCGCTGTTCTTGAAAACGTATGATGTTGTCTGATATATCGGAACTGCTCTTGCGTCTGATGCGGGATCGGGAGTTTCCTGACCTGCGTGAAGCTGGATCGTCTCAAATCTGTAGTTGTTATCATATGTATAGCTCATTGTAAATACCTCTTTCTTTCAGTCGGCTTATAGCCTGTTAAATTCTTATTTTAGTTTTGTTTTCCGGGGTGTGCTTTAAGCACTTTACTTATGCTATACAGCGGCACATTCGTCCGTTCCTGAAATTGTGCCGTAAGGCTTTTACGACGATACTCATCAAATGTGCCTCCTTTCTTTTATTCACACTTGGATAGGTTTTCTTACTCTCAAAACCTATCTGTTTGGTATGTTTATATTATACACTAATCAGATAGGTTTTGTCAATAGGTTTTTTGAAAATTTTTATTATATTTTTTATTCTACCCGTAAAGCCGCATTGTTAAGCGAAAAGTCAACCTCTCCTCACACTTTCATGAGCGAACTTTTGTCGTTTAGTCACAAAAAATGAGCGAATAATCGGCGTATGGTTACATTTTTATGAGCGAATAATAGTGGTTTGACTACAAAAAGATGAGGGAATGTTATTATTCCCGCTGTTTTCCCGACTTATACGGATATGGGGGAATTAAATGTTAAAGATATTCGAGGTGTATGCTTCTGTTATATTGTTCGATGCTTATACTCTGATAGCAGGCTGCCGATAGTTCTATTCGTTGGATAGCACTTCTCGGGTTCGCTATTCTATTTAATAACGTTGCTGCTATGTGTGA
>ENA-OUUV01000898-OUUV01000898.1-human-gut-metagenome-genome-assembly--contig:-NODE-898-length-16672-cov-4.428657_pt1 | contig 16672 bp, 17 predicted proteins | sample MGYA00237952_ERZ548838 | MGnify/ENA primary metagenome ERZ548838 (study PRJEB26490, sample SAMN05194705) | human gut metagenome | biome: terrestrial biome; feature: human-associated habitat; material... | reverse complement strand
TATCCTCTTCGTCGGCAGCGTCAGATGTGTATAAGAGACAGCGACGAGAATGATGCCAAGGCTCTGACCATCGACGGCACCAAGTACAAGGATTCCAAGTACGTGGCCGGCGAGAAGCTGAGCAGCGTGTCCGTGAAGGAAGACTACACTGTCTATCTGGACGCTTATGGCTACATGATCTATGTCGAGGAGAACGAGGAGATCGGCAACTACGCTCTGGTTCTGGATACCGCTAACAAGGGCGATTTCGTCGGCAAGAAGGCCGAGCTGCTGTTCACCGATGGTACCACCAAGGTTGTCACCACCGAGAAGGACTACAGCACTGGCACTAACGAGATCAAGGATAACCGCATTGTTACCTACAAGGTTGACGCCGATGGTGTTTACACTCTGCGTGAGGTCGATACCAAGAAGGCTTCTTACACCGACCTCGATGCCGCTCTGGACATGAAGAATGACCGGGCTTCTATCACCATCACCGCTGATAACACCAATGGTAAGCTGAACAAGTCTACCGTGACTGCTAACAGCGCCACCGTGTTTGTGGTTCGCGACACTGTCGACACTGACGACTATACCGCTTACACCGGCATCAAGAACGCTCCCACCATCAAGACCACCGGAGCCACTGATGATGCTAAAAAGGCTGGCGTTTATCTGTACTGCAAGTCTGACAACAGCAAGATGGTCACCGTGATGTTCATCATCCCCGGTGCCAAGGTTGATGTCAGCGACGAGAGCAGCGATGCGCTGTACCTGTCCAACAAGTCCATCTCCAACCTGATCCATGACAGCGACGATGACTACTATGAGTTCAACGCCATTGTCAACGGCGAGATCAAGACCGTGAAGGTCGCTGACGACGCCAAGATTCTGGATAAGGATGGCAACATTACCTCTACTAAGGCTGTTAAGGCGGACGGTCTGTACAAGAGCTATGCCACCAACAAGTATGGTGTCATCACCACTCTGCGTGAGTTCACTCCTTACAGCGACGGCATCACCAAGCAGTATTTCGTTGGCGAAGGCATTGACAAGGTCTCCAAGGAGTACACTGTCATCCTGAACACCGCTGGCAAGTACAGCATGCCTAAGAATGAGACCATCACTGTTGACGACAAGGCCGACATCTACTATGTCGACAAGGACGGCAACATCTCCACCAGCTCCTACAAGTCCATTGCTGTGGATGACAACGATCAGGTGTATGCCATCGTGAAGGATTATCTGGTGAAGACTCTGGTGATCTTCGAGGTCAAGGATCCTGACACCAGCAAGCCTGTTGTCAAGACCGACGGCACCATGAGCATCACTGCAGATGTTTCTGCTATGGAAATCGCCTATGTGAGCGGCAAGATCGATGGTACTGTGATTGATGGTTGGAAGACCGCGAAGGCTACCGCTGTTGTGAAGGCCACCGTCAACGGTGACACTTACACCGAGACCACCAAGGTCACCACTGATACTGAGATCAAAGATATTGTGGACGCTCTGAAGCTCCCCGCTGAGATCTCCAGCATCGGTACCGGCTACAAGGTGAATGTGACTGTCAATCTGACCTTTGAGGGCCTTGACGGCACCACCTACACCGTGGCTGGCTCCACTGTGGTCTACTCCTAATCTTTCATTCCGTCAGTTTGACTGAATAAAAGTAAGCCCTCCTGAGCATTTGCTCAGGAGGGCTTTATATTTATTTTCTGCCGTAGATGGTCATGGTTGTACCTGCCGCAATGCTGCTGCCCCTTGCCACGCTGGTACACAAGAACCCCAAGTTCTGATACAGCGCCGTGGCCGAGATGGCGCTGCCCTGCCAGGTGTGGCCGGTCATGCTTCTGGTCTTGTCAAACATGGGGTAGAGCACAGCGCCCCAGATACCGGATTGGTTCTCCGCAAGGCTGGCAGAGTGTTTGTTGACCGTGTCATAAAAATAAATGCTGTAAGTGGTAGTCCCGGTGAGCTTTGGCTGGAAAAGCAGATGAATTTCGGCCCACTGGTCCCAATCTACGCTGATGCTTGCCTCCGCAAAATCACTGCCGCTGGGGACCTGCACGGTCTGGATCAGCTGCAACCCCAGCTTTCCTTCCAGCGCTGAGGCCGCCGCCAGCGCCGCTGCGGCCTTGTCGGCACTGCCCTTGATGGCCGTGTCGATCTTGTCCCAGTTGTCATTGAATTCCGTGTGCAGGATGCGGTCCTCGCCGTCCCAGCGCTTCAGACCGTAATTGCTTGTGTTTTCCATACAATTCCTCCTTGTTATGCAGCCGTAACGAATTGCGTCCGCCATATTCGCCATCCCTCACCACCGGAAAAAGTTGTACGGAACTGTGCAGCAGCTCCTTTTTCTCCTAAAACATGACAAAAAAAGCCCCGAAGGAAAACCTTCGGGGCTTTTTCAGTCGATTGATTCGATTCAGCTGCTTTTAGTCGGTGACGTAGGGCAGCAGAGCGATCTGACGGGCACGCTTGATGGCCTCAGTCAGCTCACGCTGATGCATGGCGCAGGTGCCGGTGGTCCGACGGGGCAGGATCTTGGAACGCTCAGAAATGAAACGACGCAGCTTGGCGGCGTCCTTATAATCAATGCACTCGCACTTCTCGGCGCAGAACTGGCAGACCTTACGGCGCTTGTTGCCGCGTGCGGGACGGGCGGGACGAGCTTCACGATCGAAAGCCATGATTGCTTCCTCCTTATAGTAATATCAGAACGGCAGTTCGCCGTCATCCTCGCCGATCTCGGCGAAGTCAGAGCCGCTGGCGCTGAAATTGCTGGGAGCGGCGCTGTGGGAAGCGGGGGCGGGAGCATAACCGGGGTTGTAGCCGGAATTGTCGCCGCCGTCGCGCTTGGAATCCCCGAAATACACATTGTCGGCCACGACCTCGGCACTGCGGCGCTTGCCGCCGTCCTTGTCGGTCCAGTCCCGGATCTGCAGGCGGCCCTCCACCACGGCCATGCGGCCCTTGGTGAAGTACTTGCTCACAAATTCGGCGGTGTTGCGCCAGGCCACGATGTCGATGAAGTCCGTTTCCTTTTCGCCGGACTGGGACTTGAAGTCCCGGTCAACAGCCAGAGAGAAGGACGTCACCGCCGTACCGCTGCCGGTGCGCCGGAGCTCGGGGTCACGGGTCAGACGACCCATGAGAATGATTCGATTCAGCATGTGCTGCTCCTTTACTCGCCCTTGCAGACGATCAGGGAACGCATGACGCCCTCGGCGATCCGCAGCTTACGATCCAGCTCGCGGGGGAATGCCGGGCCGCTGACGAAGGTCATGAGCACATAGTAGCCCTCGGTCTTGTAGTTGATGGGATAAGCCAGCTTGCGGTTGCCCCACTCCTCAACCACGACGTCAGAGCCGTTCTGCTCGGCCAGGGACTTGAAGTTCGCAACCTGAGCGGCGATAGCCTCCTCACCCTGTGCAGGGTCGAGCACATAGACGACCTCGTAATTGGCAGTAATCTTTGCCATATTTGCACCTCCTTTTGGACAAATGGCCCTCATTCTCAGATGAGAGCAAGGATTTACTTACATATTGCAAGCCTTATCATTATATCCGAAATACAGCAAATGTCAAGGAAAATATTGAATTTTTTCAAAAAAATCCGAATTGATGTAACTTTCCCCGGGAAAACGGTTAAAAAAAGCGGCAGGCCCCGGAAATCCGGGGCCTTGTTCCGCTCAACCGCTCAAATATTCGTTGGGGTCTACGGCCTTGCCGTCCTTGGTGACGGCGAAGTGCAGATGGGGCTGTCCGGACTCCGCCGCTGCGGTGGTCCCCACCGCACCGATAATCTGCCCGGCGGACACCGGGTCCCCGGCCTCCACGTTGGGCTTGGCCTGGAGATTGGCATAGGTGGTCTGATAGCCGTTGTCATGCTCCAGCACCACGGTGGTGCCCATCAGGGGATCGTCCGTCACCGACAGCACCGCCCCTGCGGAGGCCGCCAGTACCGTGGTTCCCTGCTGGGCGGCGATGTCCACGCCGTTGTGGGTACGCCAATCTCCCAAAGTAGGACTGTATACCAGCTCCTCCATGGAAAAAGCCGTCAGCACATCCCCTCGGAGCGGGGCCACCACCAGACGGGGTGCTTCCGCCGTCACAGGCGTGTGATCCACCTCCACCTCCGGCAACTCCTTGGTTTCCTTGGGCGGGACCGGCACCGGCGCCGGCTCCAAAGTCTCCACTGTCGGAAGTCGCACCTCCGGCATTTCCACCGGCTGCGACACGGAGACCTGGGGCGTCACCGCCTGCTGGGGCAGCGGGTCCTCCCGGTCCTGCAGCAGGACCCAGCCGCACACCCCCACCACCAGCAGGCACACCGCCAGCGTGCCGTAAAAGCCAATGCCCGAAAGTACGTTTTTTACCTTGTTTTCCATACAATACCTCCCTTCCTGTTTATAGGTACGGAAGGAGTATGGTCAAAAAATCCAAAGGCTATACCAAACCCGGCAATTTTCCACTGTCAGCGGCGCGGAAATGAGAAAAAAGCTTTTTTTCTCCGATGCGATGTGGTATAGTTGGGAACGTACACAGAACTTCGCGTGGGAGGGGATCTCATGAACTACACCGGAAGCATGATCCTGTTTATTTTTCTCGTCCAGTTGGCGGCGTACACCCTCAAGTGGCTCATTGGGTTCGGGAATCCCCTGATCTCCGCACCGCTGCTGGCCATGCGGCTGGACAACACCCTGATCACACCGGGCAGTCTGCTGCCGGATCTGGTCATCAACGGCCGGATCACCTGGCAAAGCCGGAACAATTTCCGCTGGCGGGCCATCCTTCCCCTGCTGCTGGCCATGGTGGCCGGGGTGGTCCCCGGGACCTGGCTGCTGCGCTTCTCCCTGCCCTGGATCATCAAAACGGTTTTGGGCGGCGTTGTGGTATTTCTGGGACTGGAAATGGCCACCCGCCGGCTGCGCCCCGTCCGCCCGGACCGTCGGGAGATCCCGTGGCTGCGGTATCTGGTGGCCTTCTTCTCCGGTATGTGCGCGGGGCTGTTCGGCATCAATATGTTTCTGGTAGCCTACCTTCAGCGCACTGCCAAGGATTACGATGAATTCAAGGGCAGCATTTGCTTCCTCTTTCTGGGTGAAAACCTGTTCCGCACCGGGCTGTATCTCTGCACCGGGCTCCTGAACCGCTCCTCCCTGTGCTTCAGCCTTATCTCGCTGGCCGCCGCCTTCTGCGCCGCCCGGCTGGCCTGGCTCCTCTCCCCTCACATCAGCGGAGAGCGGCTGCAAAAGCTGTCCATCGTGTTTTTTCTGCTGGGCGGCGTCAGCATCATCGTGAAATCCGTTTTGCTGCATACATAAGAAACGCTCCCGCACCTTTTCGGTGCGGGAGTGTTTTTATCTCAAATCCGGAACAGCCGTCTGCCGTTTTCCCACGTCACGCGGGTCATTTCCTCCGCCGTCACGCCCTTCCACTCCGCCAATTTCTCGATCACATAGGGGAGATAGCGGCTGTCATTCCGCTTGCCCCGCATGGGTACCGGAGCCATATAGGGAGCGTCCGTCTCCACCACGATCCGCTCCAGCGGCGTCACCGCCGCCACCTCCGGGGCCCGCTTGGCGTTTTTATAGGTGATGGGGCCGTCAAAGCCCAGATACCACCCCCGCTTCAGCAACTCTTCCGCCATCTCCGGCGAGCCGGAAAAGCAGTGGAACACGCCGGTGACGGTGGGAAATTCCTTGATGATGGCAAGGCAGTCCCCGTAGGCTTCCCGATCATGGACGATCACCGGCAGATCCAACTCCGCCGCCAGTGCCAGCTGCTTGCGGAATACCGTCTGCTGAAACGTTCTGGATGGATTGTCCTCCCAGTAGTAGTCCAGTCCGATCTCCCCGATGGCCACCACCTTGGGCTGCTCCAAAAGCTGCCGCAGCTCCGTCAGGTCGCCGTCCTGAAAGCCGTCGCAGTCCTCCGGATGGATGCCCACGGCGGCGTACACATGCGGGTACCGCTCCGCCAGCTCTGCCGCCGCACGAGAGGAGGGCAGGTCGCATCCCGGGTCCAGCACCAGCCCCACGCCGACCCCCGGCATGGCGGAAAGGAGCGCATCCCGGTCGCTGTCAAAGCGGTCCGCGTCATAATGGGCATGGGTATCAAAAATCGGCATAATCCTCTACCTCGTTCGTTTTTTGTTCCAGTATACACGGAAAGCGGCCGTTTGAAAAGAAAAACCGTGGGAGGACCCACGGTTTTCCGAAGTTCATTCTGTTGGCTCCTTGGGCAGCGTCCCCGTGATCACGGTTCCCTTCCCCGGCTGGCTTTCCAGCCGGAGGGTCCCGTGGTGATACGCTACGGCGTGTTTCACGATGGACAGCCCCAGCCCCGTGCCGCCAATGGCCCGGGAATGGCTCTTATCCACCCGGTAAAACCGCTCAAAGACCCGGCTCTGATCCCCCTCCGGGATGCCGATGCCGGTATCCCGAACCAAGAGGGTCACGTCCCGATCCGTTTCCGCCACCTCTACGGTAACGCTTCCGCCGGGGACGTTGTACTTCACGGCGTTCTCGCAGAGGTTTCGGGCGATCTCGTACAGTAGCCGCCGAACGCCGAAAACCGTTCCGGCGGTGCCAGTCACGGAAATGTGCACCGCTTGTGCCGCCGCCTGTGCTGTCAGAGAGCGGGCCGCCTCCTGCGCCAACTCCAAAACGGATACCTGCTCATGGGGCAACGCACCGCCCTCGTCCAATTGGGACAGGCGGAGAATATCGTTGATCAGCGCCACCAGCCGGTCCGCCTCCTGATGGATGCGGCTCAGGAACCGGGGCTGATCCCCCGGCTTCACCAAGCCGTTTTCCAGTAATTCCGCGCTGCCGATAATGGACTGCAAGGGCGTTTTCAGTTCGTGAGACACGTTGGCGGTGAACTCCCGCCGCATCCGCTCGGCTTCCGCCTGCTCCGTCACATCAAAGGCCAGCAAAACCGTACCCAGCACCTTGCCGTTGGATTCGATACGGCTGAAATCAAGCTGGTATTCCCGGCCTCGCCGCTTTGCCCGCAGCTGACTGTGCCCGGTCTCGGCGGCGTCATGGATGGCGGCGGTCAGGTCCGGATGGCGATCCACTGTCAGGAAATCCTGTCCTACGCAGGTACCGTCCGCATGAAACAGTGCTTGGGCCGCCGGATTGATGCTGAGGATGCGCCCGCTGTGGTCCAGCAGCACCAGACCTTCCCGCATACTGCCGGTGATCTGTTCAAATTCGTCCTGCCGCTGCCGGAGGTCTCTGGTCCGATGGCGGATCTCCTGCTGCTGGGCGTAGACCCGCCCCAACAGCGGAGACAGCTCCTCATAGGCGTTGTTGTCCAGCGGGTGCTCCAGATCCAGCCGGTTCAGCGGCTCCACCACCCGTCGGGCCGCCCGGCTCGCCAAGAGTGCGGAAAGTCCCACCGCCAACAGCACCACCACGATGACGGCGTGGAGCATCCCAAGAACCAGCATCCATACCGTTTTCTGACTGCCGGAAATGCGGAGCACAGAGCCGTCCGTCAGGCGCACCGCCTGATAGAGCATCTTTTCCGTCAGCGTCTCGGAATAGCGGGCGCTGCTGCCGCTGCCGCCGGTGAGCGCCTCCCGGATCTCCTCCCGCTGGCCATGATTTTCCATGGGCTGCGTATCCGTTCGGGTGTCATACAGCACTGTGCCGTCCGATGCCACCCAGGTCAGCCGCTCCGCCGTGTCCCGGACGCGGGCCAGATAGTCCGCGCCGTCCGCTTCCACCGCCGCCGCAGCCAGTGTCAGTTCTGTCTGAAGCTGCTGTTCCCGCACCGTGGCGAAATAGGTGTAAAGGCAGCCGGTGATCACCAGCAGCGATGCCAGCAGCACCGTCAGTGACGCCGCCAGAGTCGAACGAAAGATCTTCCCGGTCATAGGCCGGTCTCCATACGGTAGCCCACGTTCCGAACGGTCTCGATCAGCTTGCCGTAGGCCCCTAACTTCTGCCGCAGGGTGCGGATGTGCATATCCAGTGTGCGGCTGTCATCCATGTACTCCATATTCCACACCTGTGTGAATAGCTGTTCTCTGGTGAATGCCATTCCCGGATGGGACAGAAACAGCCGCAAAAGCTCAAACTCCTTATAAGTGAGCTGGAGCCGCTGGCCGTCCGCCGTCACGGTGCGGCAGTCCAGGTCCATAGAAAGGCCCCCGGCAGAGAGCACATGGCCCGTATCGGCGGGATGACACCGCCGCAGCACCGCCTTCACCCGGGAAACCATCTCCATGACGCCGAAGGGCTTCACCAGATAGTCGTCGGCCCCTAAGTCCAGACTTTGAATTTTGTCATATTCCGCGCCCTTGGCCGTGGCCATGATGACGGGGATGTCCCGCAAGGCCGGTGCGGCCTTCATCTTTTTCAGCAGAGACACACCGTCCTCCCCCGGCAGCATCACATCCAGCAGGACCAGCTCCGGCGTTTCCGTCTGCAGCGCCTCCCAGAAGGATGCTCCATCGTCAAAGCCTCTGGCCTCAAAGCCGGTGGATGTCAGGGCGTACAGCTCAATATCCCGGATACTGGCGTCGTCCTCCACGCACCAGATCATAGCAATCTCCTTATGTCAGTGTGATTTCGTCCTTGTGGGTCCCGGTCACGGAGTAAATGACCCACTCGGCAATGTTCGTGGCGTGATCGCCGATGCGCTCGTAGTACTTGGCGATCATCAGCAGGTCCAGGGCGTATTCGCCGTCTGCCGGGTCCGCCGCGATCTTTCCGATCAGGCTCTGCTTGACCCGGGCAAACTGCTCGTCCACAACGTCATCCGCCGCGATGACCTTTTTCGCCAACATTATATCACATTTCACATAGGCGTCCACACTTTCCGTCACCATTTGTATGACCGCCTTCGCCATTTCCTTCAAAAGGGCGTCGTTTTCCGCCTGCCTCCCGTCTAAAAAGGCTACGATCTCTGCGATGTCCTCCGCCTGGTCGCCGATGCGTTCCATGTCGGTGATCATCTTCAATGCGGCGGAGATCTGCCGCAGATCCCGGGCCACCGGCTGCTGCCGCAAAAGCAGCTTCAGGCAGAGGTTTTCGATCTCCCGCTCCTTGTGGTCGATCTCGCTGTCCAGAGGAGCTACCTCGGCGGCCAGCGCCGTGTCCCCATCCGTCAGCGCCTGAGAGGACAGGGCGATGACCTCCTCGCACAGCGCCCCCATCTCGATCATCTCGTGGTTGAGCTGCAAAAGCTGTTCGTCGAATTTATTGCGCATCTTATCCAAACCTCCCGGTGATGTAATCCTCCGTCCGTTTGTCGGCGGGGGTGGAAAACAGCTGCTCTGTCTTGCCGAACTCCACCAGCTCCCCCAGCAGGAAAAAGGCGGTGTTGTCGGAAATACGGGCGGCCTGCTGCATATTGTGGGTCACCATGACCACAGTGTACCGGCTTTTCAGCTCCGCCGCCAGATCCTCGATCTTGGAGGTGGAGATGGGGTCCAGAGCGCTGGTGGATTCGTCCATCAGCAGCACCTCCGGCTCCACCGCCAAAGCCCGGGCGATGCACAGCCGCTGCTGCTGACCGCCGGAAAGCCCCAAGGCGCTTTTCTTCAGCCGGTCCTTTACCTCGTCCCAGATGGCGGCGGAACGCAGAGAGTTCTCCACGATCTCGTCCAGCTTCACCCGGTTTCGGATGCCGTGGGTCCGGGGGCCGTAGGCCACGTTATCGTAAATGCTCATCGGGAAAGGGTTGGCCTTCTGAAACACCATGCCGATCTGCTTGCGGAGCCATGTGGGGTCCACAGAGCTGCCGTAGAGGTCCTGTCCGTGGAAATCCACCTCGCCGCTGAGCTTCACGCCGGGGATCAGGTCATTCATCCGGTTCAGCGTCCGCAGAAAGGTAGATTTGCCGCAGCCGGAGGGCCCGATGAAGGCGGTGATTTCGTGCTCAGGAATGGCGATGGATACATCGTGAAGGGCATGGTTGGGGCCATACCAGAGATTCAGTTTTTTTGCTTCCAAAATTGGTTCCATAGGATCTCCTCAATTCTTTTTCAGCTTCCGCCCCAGAAACACGGCGGAGAGGTTGATGAGCAGGGTCAACAGCATCAGAATGGTGGCGATGGAGAAGGCCACCGCCGTCTCGCCCCGTTCGTTGGCGTAGACATACAAAGCCACCGTCAGCGTGGCGGAGGAGGAATGAAGGGCCGTGAAAAAATCGTTGAGCACCAAACCGAACCCGGCGGTGTACAGCAGTGCCGCACTTTCCCCCACGATGCGGCCGACGGCCAAAATGCAGCCGGTGACGATGCCGTCGATGGCGTTGGGCAGCACCACGGTACGGACCATGCGCCACTTTCCGGCTCCCAGCCCCAATGCTCCCTCCCGGTAGGACTGGGGCACGGTTTTCAGGCTCTCCTGGGTAGTGCGGAGAATGGTGGGCAGGATCATCACCACCAGAGTCAGTCCGCCCGCCAGCACACCTGCCTGCAAATTCATTTTCTGCACGAAAAACAGCATACCGACAAGGCCGAAGATAATGGATGGGATTCCCGTCAGGGTCTCGGCAGCGAACTCAATGAGGCTCACCAGCCGCCGGTTTTCCGCGTACTCCGTCAGATAGATGGCGGCCCCCACGCCCAAGGGCAGAACGATGACCATGGCCATCAAAATGATATACAGAGTGTTGAGAATGTTTGGTAAAATACCAATCGTATTCTTAATATAGCTGGTCTGGCCGGACAGCAGCTCCCAAGTCAGCCCCGGGATCCCCCGGCAGAAAATGTAGCCGATCAAAAATACCAGCAGTGCGCAGGTCAGTCCGGCGCACAGCCACACCAGCGCACGCATCCCCCGGTTGTAGACCCGGCGGCGAAGGGATAAGGTTTGTCCGTTCATGTCAGCCCTCCTTCCGGTTCTTGACGCACACGTTCAGAAACACATTGATGAGCATGATAAAGAGGAACAGCACCAGGCCGATGGAATAAAGCGCCTGCTGATACAGGCTTCCTACACTGGCGTAGGCCATGCCGGAGATAATGCCGGTGGTGAGAAAGCGCACCGGCGTAAACAGCCCCGGCATATTGGACACGTTGCCCGCCACCAGAATGATGGCCATGGCCTCGCCGATGGCCCGGCCCACGCCCAGCACCACCGCGGTAGCCACACCGCTGCGGGCGGCATGAAGGCTGACCCGGAAATAGGTCTCCATCTCCGCCGCGCCCAAGGCGAGACTGGCCTCCTCGTACTCCTTTGGAACGGCCCGGAGCGCCGTTTCCGACACGTTGATGATAGAGGGCAGGATCATAATGGCCAGCACAATGATGGCCGCTAGCAGGCAGGCGCCGGAGCCCAGATTGAACCCCTTCTGAATGGCGGGCACCAGCACGATCATGCCCACCAGGCCGTACACCACGGAGGGAATGCCCGCCAGCAGCTGCACCGCCGTGCGGATCACGGCCGCCAGCTTCGGCGGGGCCACCTTGGCCAGGAACACCGCCGTCATCAGTCCGATGGGCACGCCCACCACAATGGCTCCGGCGGTGCCGTAGACCGAGGTGAGGATAAAGGCAAAAATGCCGTACTGGGCCCCGGTGGTGGTGTTGGTGGGGTCCCATACCTTGCCGAAGAGGAACTGCACCAGGCCGATCTGCCGGATGGCAGGCAGGCCGGAGAGAATGAGATAAATGCTGATGAGCAGCACAAAGGCCACCGCCACGATGCCGCACAGCAGAAAAATCAAATGGACGATCTGCTCCACGGTTTTGCGGGCGCGGTAGCTGCTCCGCTCCGGTGTATGCGGGGAATTTGTAATGCTTTCCACCGCGTTGACGGCGGTCAGAATTGCGTCAGAGTCCATGTCTGGCTCCTTTCTCGGTTTTACAGGAAGCGCCTCCACCTACGGTGATAGATGGAGGCGGGCTTGTCATGTTGTGGGAAGGAAGGGTGTGGGAGGAACCCTGTGGGGGTCCTCCCCACTTCTTTGATCGAACAGATCTTAGGCGATGTACGAGATCCGCGCCGATTGCTCCCTTATTTCGCGACCGGCACTGCGCCAGCAGCCTTGATCAGCTGGCTGGCAGCGGAAGAGGTAGCGTAGTCGAAGAATGCCTGAGCTGCGGGAGACAGGGTCTCGCCGGTCTTGGTCACCAGCACGAAGGGCCGCTGAATGGCGTAGCTGCCGTTCAGAACAGTTTCCTCCGTGCAGGCCACACCGCCTACGGTGACGGCCTTGACGGTGTTCTTACCCTCCACAGCGGAGAGGGATGCGTAACCGATGGCGTTGGGGTTGCCGGCAACCGCCTCGATGACGCCGCCGGTGGAGGTCAGCTCCTGATCCAGCTTGCAGGAATCCTTGGTGCCGGTGATGGACTCGAAGCCGTCCCGGGTACCGCTGCCCGCCTCACGGCCGATGCAGGAGATGGTACCGGCATCGCCGCCCACCTCGCTCCAGTCGGTGATCTCACCGGTGAAGATCTTGCCGATCTGCTCCACCGTCAGATCCGCCTCCTTGCTGTCGGCATTGACGATGACGGCGATGCCGTCCAGCGCCACGACGGTCTCGGTCAGACCGCCGGCCTTCTCCTCGTCCTTCAGGGCGCGGGAGGCAAGGCCGATGTCGGCGCTGCCGTTGCTGGCAGCCTCAATGCCTGCGCCGGAGCCGGTAGGATCATAGGTGACGGTGACGCCGCTGTTGTCGGCCATGAACTGCTCACTCAGAGCGCCGATGACCTTTTCCATAGAGGTGGAGCCGTTGGTGGACACGCTGCCGGAGAGGGTGGCGGGAGCCTCCGTCTGCGCGCTGCTGTCGGTGTTCGTGTCAGCAGGCGTTTCCGTCTTGGAGCCGCAGCCGGTGAGGGCCGCCAGGCTCAAGGCCAGGGTCAAAATCAATGCAAGTGTCTTTTTCATGTTTGTCTTCCTTTTTTATTTGATATTTGGGTTTTCCCCTTTTCACATTGTCAGTGTACCGGCTGTATGTAAAGGACAAAAGACAAACCATGTAAAATCCATGTCAAATCGTTCCGCAAATCACTTCTCTGCCGAAAAAAAGCAGAGAAAAAGCGCCTTTCCGCAATGCGGAAAGACGCTTTTTGAAGCGCAAACAGTCGATTCGGTTATCGCTGACCCTTGTCGTAGGGAACGCCCTCCGCCTTGGGTGCGCGGGAGTTCTTGGAGGTAAAGGCCAGCACGATCAGGGAGATGATGTAGGGCAGCATATTGTAAACGGAGCTGGGGAGATTCATGACCTTCAGGAAGGCAAAGCCGGTGTAGACGTTGCCCAAGGCCCGGAAGAAGCCGAACAGCAGCGCTGCCAGCGCGATGCGCTGGGGCTTCCACTGGCCGAAGATCATCACCGCCAGAGACAGGAAGCCAAAGCCAGCCACGCCGTACTCAAACCGCCACTCGGACACACCGGCGGTGATGAACACGATGCCGCCCAAGCCGCCCAAGAAACCGGAGATCAGCACACCGGCCCAGCGCATTTTGTAGACGTTGATACCCACGCTGTCCGCCGCCTGAGGATGCTCGCCGCAGGCCATGAGCCGCAGGCCGAACCGTGTCTTGTACAGCAGCACATAGGAGGCTACCAGCAAAAGCGCCGTAATGAGCATGAACCAGCTGAACTCAAAGGAGCCGATGCTCACGGTAAATGCCTTTTTGGCACCGGCGTACTGAATGATGGAGGACACGTCATCGGGATTGGCCGCAGTGTTGATGGCCTTGACAATGACGGTGGCCCCAGCGGTGCCCAGCAGATTCAAAGCTGTGCCTACCAACGTCTGATCTGCCTTGAAGTTGATACAGGCCACAGCCAGCAGGCAGGAATACACCATGCCCACCGCGGCGGAAACCAGCACCACTGCCAGAATCGTCGCAAAATGAGAGCTGTTCTCTCCCAGATAGCGCATCGTCAGGGCACCGCCCAGAGCGCCCATGATCATGATGCCCTCCAGACCCAGATTGATCACGCCGGAGTGCTCGGAGAAGCAGCCGCCCAGAGCCACCAGGATCAGCACGGAGGCAAAGATCAGGGTATATTGCAGCAGCAAGCTCATGCCTGATCGCCTCCTTTCCCGTTGGCCGCATCTTGTTCCGCGGCAGCCTTGGCCTTCAGAGCCGCCTTTTCCTCCCGTTTGGCAATGGAGCTGTTCATCACATGCTTCATGAACAGCACAAAGCCGCAGAGATAAATGATGATGGAAGAGATCAGATCGGAGATCTGCGCGCAGTACAGGGACTTATCCACATACGCGCCGCCAGCGGTGATGTGCTGGATGAAGAAGGACGCCAGCACCGTGCCCAGAGGATTCAGTCCCCCTAAGAAGGCGGCGGCAATGCCGTTGAAGCCCATGGCGGGAACGGAGGAGGTAGAGCACTGCCACTGCTCGTAGCCGGTGAGGTACAGCAGCGCCGCACCCATGCCGGCCAGCGCACCGGAGATCACCAGGCTCAGGATCACGTTCCGCTTTTCCGCCATGCCGCAGTATTTGGCGGCGTTGCGGTTGAAGCCGGTAGCCTTCAGCTCATAGCCGAATCTGGTCTTATCCAGTACGATCCAGATCAGAATCGCCATCACAATGGACAGGGGGATGGCCAGACCCACATACTGATTCTTGTTGAACAGCGCCCCCACTCCCAGAGAGGGCAGCACAGCAGAGGGGTTGTTGTTGGCCAGCACGATGGTGTAGGGGCTGGCGGCCTCTTTCACCGTGGTCAGCAGCATATTGGTCAGGTAGAGGACGATCCAGTTCAGCATGATGCCGGAGATGACCTCGTTGACGTTGCAATAGGACTTCAGCACACCGGAGATGGCCCCAAGCACTGCGCCGCCGGCCATAGCCACCAGCAGGCAGGGCAGCCAGCTCCAGCCCAAACCCAGCGCCGCGTACAGGCTCAGTGCCACGCCGAAGCAGTACTGGCCCGCAGCGCCGATGTTGAACAGGCCCACCTTATAGGCAAACAGGATGGACAGCGAGCACATCAGCAGCGGTGCGGTCTTGACCAGCGTATTGCCCAGATATTTCAACTGGGAGGATGTCTTTTTATAGGTCAGGAAGTTTTTGACCACAGTAAGGATCGCCTCGCCGGCGCCAGCGGGATTGATGACCAGCAGTACGAGATAGCCGAGGAACAGACCCAGCACGATGCACAAAAGAGAGGCCAGCAGCGATTGGAAGCCGTTGCTCTTGAAAATATTCTTTTTCATGCCTTCACCTCGTCTCTCTTGGCGCCGGCCATGTAGAGGCCCAGCTCCTCCTGGGTGGTGGTTTTCGGGTCCAGCTCGCCCACGATCTCACCCTCGTACATCACAAGGATGCGGTCGGGTACGTCCATGACCTCGTCCAGCTCCAGACTCACCAGCAGCACCGCCTTGCCCTCGTCCCGCTGGGCGACCAACTGACGGTGGATGTACTCAATGGCGCCAACGTCCAGACCGCGGGTGGGCTGGACTGCCACCAGCAGTTCCGGATCCTTGTCGATCTCCCGGGCCACGATGGCCTTCTGCTGGTTGCCGCCGGACATGGAGCGGGCAATGGTAACGGGACCCTGACCGGAGCGCACGTCATACTGCTCGATCAGCCGCTCCGCGTAGCCGCGGATGTTCTTCCGCCGCAGGAAACCCGCCTTGTCGGTGAATTCCGGCTCAAAGTACCGCTGGAGTACCATGTTGTCCTCCAGAGAATAGTCCAGCACCAGACCGTGCTTATGCCGGTCCTCAGGGATGTGGCTCATGCCCATGGTGCTCCGCTTGCGGATGGAGGTGTGGGTGATGTCCTGCCCGCAGAGGAAAAGCTCGCCGGACACCAGCGGTTCCAGACCGGTCAGGCCGTAGACCAATTCCGTCTGGCCGTTGCCGTCGATACCCGCAATGCAGACGATCTCGCCCCGCCGCACCTGGAAGGACACATTCTTCACAGCGTTGTTCTTGTGGACCTTGGAGGCCATGGTCATATTCTTGACCTCCAGCACCACGTCTCCCGGCTCCGCAGGCTTCTTTTCCACATGGAAATTGACGTTGCGGCCCACCATCATGGCGGACAGCTCCGCCGGGGTGGTGTCTTTCGTATTGACGGTGCCGATGTACTTGCCCTTGCGGAGCACGGTGCAGCGGTCCGCCACCGCCATGATCTCCGCCAGCTTGTGAGAAATAAAGAGGATGGACTTCCCCTCCGCCGCCAGATTCTTCATGATCTGCATCAGCTCGTCGATCTCCTGAGGCGTCAGCACGGCGGTGGGCTCGTCGAAGATCAGGATCTCATTGTCCCGGTACAGCATTTTCAGGATCTCGGTGCGCTGCTGCATACCCACGGTGATGTCCTCGATCAAAGCGTCCGGGTCCACATGGAGACCGTACTTCTCGCTGAGGGCCAGCACCTTTTCCCGGGCCTCCTTTTTCTGGAGAAAGCCATGCTTCGTAGGCTCCACGCCCATGATGATGTTGTCCAGCACCGTAAAGCAGTCCACCAGCTTGAAGTGCTGGTGCACCATACCGATCCCCAAGTCATTAGCGTCATTGGGGTCCTTGATAGAGACCTCCTTGCCGTCCTTCTTGATCGTGCCCTCCTCCGGCTGATACAGGCCGAACAGCACGCTCATCAGCGTGGACTTGCCCGCGCCGTTTTCGCCCAGCAGGGCATGGATCTCACCCTTTTTCAGCTGAAGGGTAATGTCATCATTGGCGATGATGCCTGGGAACCGCTTCGTAATGTGGAGCATTTCGATGGCGTAATTCGTTTC
>ENA-OUUV01000894-OUUV01000894.1-human-gut-metagenome-genome-assembly--contig:-NODE-894-length-16715-cov-4.920768_pt1 | contig 16715 bp, 13 predicted proteins | sample MGYA00237952_ERZ548838 | MGnify/ENA primary metagenome ERZ548838 (study PRJEB26490, sample SAMN05194705) | human gut metagenome | biome: terrestrial biome; feature: human-associated habitat; material... | reverse complement strand
GGAGAGAAGCCACTCAAGAGAGTGGCTTCTCTTTTTATATTCATAGCTGCGGGAGAGAGTCCATCGCCATTCCGTGGTTCGTTTTTACTTATGATGTAAATGCGGAACTCTTTTGCGGGACACTCTCAAAATACTGCCTAAGGTGAAGTGCGTAGATAGACTGAAAACTGCGGAAGATGATATTTCTAACTGTGCCGTTTTCCGTGCTTTTCTTCACCAAGACCTTACCTGATTTGTTCAACTTTTGCCTTGACAAGGGGGAAAAGGGAGACTATAATCTGCCAGTCAAAAAATGATGGAGATTTTAGTTATGAAGAAAAAAAGTTTATCTGCCCTGTTCCAGCCGGTGGAGCTCACGCAGGGCGAATGCTGGAAGACGATTTTGGCGTTTTCTTTCCCAATCATTGTTTCCTATTTGTTGCAGCAGGTCTACACGATCAGCGACGCGGCCATCGTCGGCCAAACGCTGACAGCGCAGGAGGTCGCGGGCGTCAACGATACGACGTCGCTCATCTTTATTTTCCTGCAATTTGCCTTCGGCGTCAGCGCGGGTTTTTGCGTGGTCACGTCGTGCAATGTCGGCGCGCACAATCCTGCGGGGGTGCGTCGCTCGCTGACGACGCAGATCGTTTTATCCGCCGCGCTGACGGTCATCCTGACGGTGCTTGCGCTGCTTCTGCTCGATCCGATGCTTGCGTGGATCAATGTGACGCCGGACAACGGCGAGGTCTACCGCGCGGCCTATACCTATTGCGCGATCATTTTTGCAGGCATCGGTGCGCAGCTGTTCTATAACTTCATCTGCTCGTTCCTGCGCAGCATGGGTGACAGCGTGACGCCGCTGGCGTTCCTGCTGTTCTCCACGGTACTGAACGTGGGACTCGACCTGCTGTTTATCATTGTGTTCCGCTGGGGTGTCGCCGGGGCGGCCATCGCCACGGTGAGCGCGCAGCTCATCAGCACGCTGGGCTGCTTTGCCTATGCTTTCTCCAAATATCCCGAGCTGCGCCTGCATCAGGAGGACTGGCAGATCACGCGCCATGATGTGACGCGCCATCTGATCCAAGGCATCCCGCTCGGTCTTCAATTTTCCGTGCTGGCGATCGGCATCATCGTGGTGCAGAGCATCGTTGTTCAGTTTGATATGCTGGGTGGAGCGATGGTCTCCAATGCGGCGCAGAACGGTTTCGGTGCGGCAAACAAGGTCAATAACCTGCTGATGACGCCGCTCAACGGTCTCGGCTCTGCGATGACCAGCTTTACGGCGCAGAATCTCGGCGCGGGCGACACGAAGCGCATCAAGAAGGGCACGATCCAGTCGATTATCATCATGCTCATCATGGCGGCGTGTTCCATTCTGATTGGCCTTCTGCTGACGATCAACGGCACATATCTTCACATCTTCCTCAGCGCGGATAAGGTGACGGCGGAGACGCTCCGCTTTGGCAATTCCTACCTCTATATCGACCTGTCGCTCTACGCGTTCTTGGGGCTTATCTTTGTCGCGCGAAACTGTGTACAGGGCATCGGCAAGCCGCAGTTCGTGCTGGGCGCGGGAGCGGCCGAGCTTGTCGCGCGCGTTGCCGTCTGTCTGCTGCTGCCTGCGGCGCTCGCGGGCGGCGTGGTCAGCGCGGAGGCACCGCAGGCGGCGGTCTACGGCCTGTGCGTGGCTGACCCGTTTGCGTGGATGTCAGCCGACGCGGTGCTGTGCATTCCGCTTATCAAGAACATCATGCGCGAAAACTACGACTATCTTTACGGCAGCGGCCAGAAACTCATTGAGCGATAAAAAGAACCATAAACTTGCCCCCTCCGTATTCAAAATACGGAGGGGGCAAGTGTTGTTCATAATGAGACGGAGAAATTTGTTGTCAGTCGATGTTCTTCAGACCGTCATATAGATCGTTGAAGGACATTTCCTGACGGCATCTTCCGTAGGAGAGCTCTTTGTTTTCGCCAAATTCCAGCAAGAAGCATTTGGCAAGCTCTTCCACGGTCTGCTCAAGCGTCGTAAAAAACTGTTCATAGGCAAACTTGTTTGCTGTCGAGCCTTCTTCAAAGCAATTCACGATCAGCGATTCGGTCACCTGATCGAGCGGATACATTTTGATGTGCATCAGCTCATGAACGATGATCTCTTCAAAGTTTTCCTCCCGCTTGGGATTCGCAATATTCAGAAGAATGATTGCTTTTCTGTCGGCGCAGTCGATCTTGATGTCGCCGGTTTTCGGCCACGCGGGGTCTTCCACAAATTCAAGGCAGATATCCCACGTGGGTGTGATCCTCAGTTTCCGGATATATTTTTCAAAAAGTGCGGTCAAGGCCTGTTTTTCTACCATGGTATTCCTCCTGAACGTTCAATTTGCTGCATCAAAGCGTAACGGATCAGTCCTCGAACCATGCCACGGCGCGGATGGGCGAACCATCGCAGTTTTCGAGCTTGAGCGGGAAGCAGCTGAACGAAAACAACCCCTTGCCGCATTTGTCGAGGTCCTTGAGGTTTTCGATGTTGACGATGTCCTTATTTTGGAAGAGCTTTTTGTGGCGTGTCAGGTTTTCGTCTGCGATGGGGTCGAGGCCGATGACGTCGAAGCCGATGCCCTTGTAGTCGCCCGCGATGATGTAATCCATCGCCGCATCATCAAGGCAGGGATAGTCGCCAAAGTAGGCATCCGTCCCCCAGCGCTTGTCCCAGCCGAGGTGGAAGAGCAGAAAATCGGCATTTTCCGCGTCTTTGCCGTATTGCAGGATGCGCTCGAGCGTGATGGCCTTGCCCTCGTTCAAGTCGCTGCACTCGATAACGAGCGCCTTGCCGATGAACTGCGAGGCGGGGAACGCGTCGAGCGTCGTGCGGCCGGCGAACAGATGCGCGGGCGGGTCCATGTGTGTGCCCGTGTGGGTGTACATGGTCAGCTTCGTCTCCTTGAAGCCGTCCTTTTCATAGGTGTTCGCGCCGGCGAAAATGGGTGTCTCCGTGCCGGGATAGACCGGCATATTTTCAGCGATGGTGTGGGTCAGGTCAAGCACGCGCATGGGAACATCTTCCTTTCTGTTGAAATCAAAATCAGAACACGAACTGCACCAGCAGCATATAGCACACCGTGCCGCCCGCGATGGAGAGCAGCATTTGTCTCTTCCACAGGTGCAGGCTGATCGTCACGGCGATGGCGATGAGCTCGGGCAGGCCGTAGGCAAAGTGCAGCACGTCAACATTGCGCAGGCAGTAGACGACGAGCATGCCGAAGATCGCGCCCGGCAGTGCTGAGCCGAGGTATTGGATGTACTTGGGCGTCGGCTTTTTCGGGTTGAAGACCAGAAACGGCAGGAAGCGCGTGAGCATCGTGCCGAGCGCGCAGAGGATGATGGTGATGGCCTGTTGTAAGATCGTCATTTTACCGCCTCCTGCGTCTTGGCTTCGACGGGCTTTCTCAGCGCGGTCAGCGCGACGAGGATGCAGATCATCGTGGGAATGAGGAAGTTGTCCGCACCAAAAATGAGCAGACACGCAACACTTGCGATAAGACCGATCCACGCGCTGAAATGGTGCTTTTCCTTGAGCCACTGGTCCATGAAGATGACCACAAACATCGCCGTCATCACAAAGTCGAGCCCCTCGGTATTGAAGCGCAGAAGCCCGCCGAGGATGCCGCCGAGCGTCGCGCCCAGAAACCAGTAAAATTCATCGAGCAGCGAGACGAAGAAGTAGAACCAGCCGCGGTCCACGCCCTCGGGGATCTCCGCCGTATAGTTGACGCTGAACGTCTCGTCGCACATCGCGTAGATGAGGTAGGGCTTTTTCCAGCCCGTGCCCTTGTACTTGTCGAGCATCGAAATACCGTAAAACAGGTGGCGCGCCTGGATCATCACCGCCGTCAGGAAGACCTGCACCGGCGCAAACGGCGCGAGCAGCATGCTCGTCGCGACAAATTCAAGGCTGCCGCCGAAGATGACGACGCTCATGATCATCGGATACCAGAAGCTAAAGCCCGACGTGCGCATATAGACGCCATAGGTCATGCCGAGAAATAAAAAGCCTGCGAAGATCGGGATGGTGTGCGGAAACGCGGCCTTCAGTGCCGCAACTGCGGGTGATTTGCTGTGCATGGGAACGGGAAACCTCCTTGTGGTGATGAAACGAAGCAGAAATGCGCCGGTTATTTTTGCGCCCGGTGCATAAACTGACCTGAGGTGATACGATGTCCTGTCAGGACGCGCTGCCCGCCGCTGTCAGCGCCGCCGCGGCGGCCATGACGCAGGGAAAGAGCGATGAAGAGGTCGCGCTGCTCGCCGCCATCTTTACGCAGCTGGGCGACAGCCTTGCGATGATCGTCGCTCTGCGCGCGTGCGAAAAAAGCGGCGGCAGCGAGGCGGAATAAGGGAATCAGTCCTTGGCCGCCTCTTCTTTGTCTTCGTCCTTTTTGCCGCCCAGGGTGATGAACACGCCCGCGACCAGCGTGATGGCCGAGCCGAGCAGGATGCGCGGCGTGAGCGTTTCGTTTAAGAAGAGAATGCCGACAAAAATGCTCGTGATCGGCTCAAACGTACTCAAGATCGCTGCGCGCTGTGCGCCGATGAGGAACGTGCCCTTCTGGAAGAGCATGACCGCGCCGATGCAGATCGTCAGCGAAAAGGCGAGCGCCGCGAGCCATCCGGCGAGGGTCTGCGGCAGGCAGAGCTGGTGCGAGAAGAGACAGAGAAAGAACATGCAGACCGCACTGATGAGCGCCATGTAGAAGGTCATACGAAAGCCCATGACCTCGCGGTGGCGGAAATGCGCTAAAAGCAGAATGTAGACGGCGTAGGTCACGCCGGACGTCAGCGCCAGCGCGACACCGAGCGGATCGACTGCACCGCTTGGGTCGATGAGAAGCAGAATGCCGAGGGAGCACAGGACCGCGCAGAAAAGCGCTTTTTTCTGCACCCGTTCGCGCAGCACCAGGCCGCCGAGCACCACGATGACGGGATAGGCGAAGTGGAATACCGTCGCCATGCCGGAGGCAAGATAGCGATACGAGCTGAACAGCAGGATCGGCGTGATACAGCAGCCGAAAAAGCCGGTCAGGCTGGTCTCGAGCAGCGCGCCGCGGCTGATGCGCAGCCCGCCCTGCTTTTGGCACAGCAGCGCGAGGACCGGGAGCGAGAGAAGATTGCGCAGAAACACCAGCGACATCGGCGTCACGCCCTGCGCGTAGAGAAAATTCGCGCCCAGCGGCATACAGCCGAAGATGACGGCGCTCAGGATCACGCAGAGATAGCCGAGCCACGGCGTTCGACGTTCCATGATTCTCCCCTCCTTTATATGAATAAAGTGAATGCATTTATCATACGCGCGCATTTCCTTCCGGTCAAGTGGGAAAAAGAAAAAACACCGCGTTGACAAATATTCTCGCGGCTGATATGCTGTGATATCATCAGAAAAAAGAGAGGAAAGCTATCATGTTTCTCTTTTATGTAAACCCGATATTGATCGCTGCGGCAGTCATTCCGGCCATTGTCCTGCTGCGCTTTGTCTACAAGGAGGACCGGCTCGACAAAGAGTCGCCGGGGCTGCTGCTCTCGCTCGTGATTTTCGGCATTCTATCGACATTTGCTGCCATCGTGACCGAGCAGATCGGCGAGGCGATCTTGGGCATTCTCCTGCCGCAGAGTTCGACCGCCTACAACGTGCTGCTCTACTTCGTTGTGGTCGCGCTGTCGGAAGAGAGCTTTAAGTACCTGCTGCTCAAGAAGCGCACGTGGTATTCAAGCGAATTCAACTGCCAGTTCGACGGCGTGGTCTATGCCGTGTTCGTCGCGCTCGGCTTTGCCCTGTGGGAGAATATCAGCTATGTGCTGATGTACGGTCTCGGCACGGCGGCTGTCCGCGCGGTCACGGCCGTGCCGGGGCACGCGTGCTTCGGTGTGTTCATGGGCGCTTTCTACGGCCTTGCCAAGCGCTACGACAACTTTGGCGACGAGTACCGCCGCTGCCGCCGCCTTGCCGTGCTCGTGCCGGTGCTGCTGCACGGCACGTACGATTTCATCGCAACGTATGAGTACGACGGCTATGCATGGATCTTCGTTGTGTTCGTTGTGCTGCTCTTCGCCGCGGCGTACCGCAGGATCAAAAAGCTCTCGCGCGACGACCGCTTTATCGACGACAGCGACTACTACCACTATGACGGCCCCGAGTTCTGAAGAATGAAAAAAGCGCCCGCTCACCGAGCGGGCGCTTTTTCTATTTGAAAGTTATAATTCCATTTCGTACAGCTCGTCGCCGGCCTTGTGGAATCCGGCGCGCTCGAACATCCGCTGCGACTGCGCATTGAACGAGTAGATCTCCGCGTGCAGTTTGGGGATGTGCTGTTCCCTCGCGAGCTTCACGATCTCGCCGTCGACAATTCTGCGTTCCATGACAGACCTCTCTTAAATGACGATTTTCGGCGGAAACGGGCTCAGATGTGCGCGATGCAGTCGTACGCGATGCGCTTTCCGCCGTCAACGGCACCGTGGATGACGCCGCAGCGCCGGAAGCCATACGCTTCCAAAAGCCGCTGCATCGGGCGGTTATCCGCGTGCGTGTCGGCGCGCAGATAGCCGATCTGCGCGGTGCAGAAGTCGAAGCAGGCCTTCGACACGCCACGCGCTTTCCCGTTGGAGGCGAGACGGTGGATCGTGCCGTAGGGTTGATCGAGATGCCACGCGCCGTCTTCGATGACGCGGTAGCTCTCGTCCTCGCCGAGAAAGAGGGCGAATGTGCCGACGATCTCGCCATCTTCAAGCATCACATAGCTGTTGCCGCATGCGATATCATAGGTGACGATGCTGCGGTCTGGGTACTCGTCGCCCCATTGCGAGGCATTGCCGTTTGCGCGCATGCAGCGCTTTGCGGCGGCGAAGACGTCCAGCACCGTGTCGACGTCCTGCAAGGTGGTTTTGCGAATTTCCATTTTAGCCCTTGTGCTGCTCGAACCAGCCGGTGATCTCGTTTAAGCGGCGGATGCGATGCTTGGGCTTGCCGCTGCGGGAGAGCTCGTGGTTCTCGCCGCGGAAGAGCACAAGGCGGCTCTCGACACCGTGCGCGATCAGCGCAGAGTACATCTGATAGCCCTGATCGACGGGGCAGCGGTAGTCCTCGAGCGAGTGGAGAAAGAGCGTCGGCGTTTTGACCTTGTCGGCGTACTTCATGGGGCTGTGCCACCAGAATTTTTCGACATCCGGCCAGATGGTCGAGCCGCACTGGTCTTCGGAGAAGTCGGGGCCGATGTCGGACACGCCGTAGAAGCTCGTCCAGTTCGAGATCGAGCGCTGGCTGGCGCAGGCGCGGAAGCGGTCGGTGTGGCCGATGATCCAGTTGGTCATAAAGCCGCCGTAGGAGCCGCCGGTTTCGAAGAGGTTATCTGCGTCCATCTCGGGATACTTTGCGAGCGCCGCGTCGCAGAACGCCATCAGATCATCGAAGTCGACCGTGCCGTACTTGCCGCGGATATCCATGAACGCGCCGCGGCCGTCGGAGCCGGTGGGATTGCAGAAGATGACGAAATAGCCACGGCTCGCCCAGTACTGCATCTCGTGATAGAACACGGGACCGTAGACGGTCTTGGGACCGCCGTGAATATCGAAGATGACGGGGTACTTTTTGCCCGCTTCGAAGTCCATCGGCTTTAGGATAAAGCCGTGCACCTCGTGGTCGCCCGCGGTGAGGTTGAGGGGGTCAGGCTGGGCAACGTATTTGCCGCGCAGCATTGCGTCGTTGAAGTGCGTGACGCGGCGGCCCGTCTCGTCGTAGAGCTCCTGCGGCTTCATATCCCAGAGCGCGCAGAGGAGCATTTTGCCGTTTTTGCGGTCAAAGCAGTCGACGCTGCCGTTGCGCACGAGGACGGGGGAGACGGTGCCGTCTTCGAGCTTGTAGAGCCCCGCGCCGTCGAAGCGCGTCGAGATGAAGTACAGCACGTCGCCGTCCATCTTGAACGCCTGACCGCCGCCGTGGCGGACGTCGCAGCCGACGGAAGAACCGATGGCCTCGCCGTAGACGGCGTAGGGCGTGACGGCAAGCGTCTCGTAGTCGAGCTTGTAAAAGTCGCAGTCCGTGTTCATGCCGAACTTGCCGTCCGCGGCCATGACGAGCAGGAAGGACTTGCCGAGCGCGTATGTCGCGATGACGAAGTCGGGGCGACTCTTGACGACGAGCTCCTGACGGCGCGAGGCAAGGTCGATGCGGTAAAGGTCCTGACCGCCGAAGTGCGCGGGGCGGGGGACGGAGACGTCGAGAAGACTGAAATAGACGGTCTTCTGATCCTCCGCGAGCTGGACATCGGAGACGTTGAAGCCCGCATCCGTCAGGCGGGTGAGGGACTTTTTCTTCGCATCGTAGTAGAAGAGACTTTCATACGCGCCGCGCGTGTATGTGCCGCCGTTCCACCACCAGGGTAGCTGAGAGATGACCTCGTAATCCTCGTTTTCCTTTTTGTCGTCAAAGTAGGCTTTCACGAGCTTCTTGTCGCCTTTATAGAGGTCCTCAAAGCCGGGAAAGGTCGAGCCGACGACAAGCAGGCCGCCGTTTTTGAGAGGGAAGACCTGCGAGACGGGGATGGGAAACGTGTAGGCAAGATCGGCCTCGCCGCCGTCGAGTGCGATCTTGTAGAAGCGGCTCGTGAGCGATGGTTCCTTTTCCCCCTCGCGGTCGCCCGCGAAAAGAACCGTGTTTTCATCCAAGTAGCAGAACGAGGATTCCTTGCCGCCGCCGGTCAGCGCGCGGACGCGGCCGCCTTTTAAAAGATAGAGGCGGGATTTGTAGCAATTTTTTTCTTTTTTCGCCTGACTCACGGTGAAGCAGGCGCTTGTCCCCTCGGGGGAGAATGTCACGTTCGCAAGTGAGCGGACGGTGCAGAAATCGTCAATGGCGATGGGCTTCATGGGAAAACTCCTTTCATCCGTCTGCGCGCAGAGCGGCGCAAAATCACGCATGCATCATACCACAGCGACAAATATATTGCAATCCGCGGCAAAATCCGTCGAAGCGCACAAAAAAACATCTGCGGAATCCGCAGATGTTCACAAAAAATGCCTTGACTTTTCTGTACCCATTTGGTAAAATAAAGCGCTTATAAACGGGAAAGGGCGAGGAAAATTCCCCACCCATTACCGAGAGAATAGCATACCGCGGCAAAAAAAGCAAGATGCAGTTCGCTTTGTTTTACAACAAAGCCGGGTGTATCGAACTGGATAGAGCCGCCGCAATACATTCCTTCAAGCGGACAGGGCTTGAAGAAAAGAAAGGCGTGAAGAGCAAAATGGCCAAAGACAAGATGTATGGCAAAACCCTTCGCAAGAATTTCGCCCGACACGAGGAGATCGTGGAGATGCCGAACCTGCTGGCGCTTCAGAAGAAGTCCTACCAGTGGTTCCTCGATACGGGTCTGCGCGAAGTCTTTTCCGACGTCGCCTCGATCTCGAACTACGCGGGCAACCTGGAGCTGAGCTTCATCGACTACAAGATGGACGAAGCACCCAAGTACGACGTGCTCGAGTGCAAGGCGCGCGACGCGACGTATGCCGCCCCCCTGAAGGTAAGTGTGCGTCTCTACAACAAGGAGACCGGCGAGATCAAGGAGCAGGAGATCTTCATGGGCGACTTCCCGCTCATGACCGAGTCCGGCACGTTCGTCATCAACGGCGCCGAGCGCGTGGTGGTTTCCCAGCTCGTCCGTTCCCCCGGCATTTACTACGGCAAGGAGATCGACCTCAAGACCGACCTCCCGCTGCTGACGTCCACCGTCATCCCGTACCGCGGCGCATGGCTCGAATACGAGACCGACGCCAATGAGATGTTCTGGGTGCGCATCGACAAAAACCGCAAGATCCCCATCACCGAGCTGGTGCGCGCCATCGGCTTCAAGACCGACGCCGAGATCCTCGAGCTGTTCGGCGATGACGACCGCGTGGCCGTCACGCTCGAAAAAGACGCCTGCAAGACCTATGAAGAGGCGATGCTCGAGATCTACCGCAAGCTGCGCCCGGGCGAGCCGCCCACGGTCGAGGCCTGCGAGGCCCTCATCAACAACCTCTTCTTCGACCCGCGCCGCTATGACCTGTCCATGGTCGGCCGCTACAAGTACAACAAGAAGCTCTCCCTGTGGGCGCGCATCCGCGGGCAGAAGCTTTCCTTCCCCGTCGCCGACCCGCGCACGGGCGAGATCCTCTTCGACGCCGGCCACATCGTCACCGACGAGGAAGCGCGCGAGATGGATGCCATCGGCGTCAACGATGTGACCATCGAGGTCGATGGCCGTACGATGCGCGTGTTCTCCAACCACATGGTCGATCTTGACCGCTTTGTCGACTTTGACCCCGTGGCCGAGTGCGGCATCAAAGAGCGCGTGCGCGAGAGCGTGCTCAAGGAGCTGCTCGAGCAGTACAGCGGCGAGGAGCTCAAGGAAGCTATCCGCGACAACGCCGACCGCCTCGTCCCCAAGCACATTCTGGTCGACGATATCCTCGCCTCCATCAACTACATGAACGCGCTGGCGCACGGCATCGTCTATAAGGACGATATCGACCACCTCGGCAACCGCCGTCTGCGCTGCGTGGGCGAGCTGCTGCAGAATCAGTTCCGCATCGGTTTTTCCCGTATGGAGCGCGTCATTCGCGAGCGCATGACGATCCAGGATCTCGACATCGTCACCCCGCAGAGCCTCATCAACATCCGCCCCGTCACCGCGGCGATCAAGGAGTTCTTCGGATCGAGCCCTCTGTCCCAGTTCATGGACCAGACGAACCCGCTCGCCGAGCTGACGCACAAGCGCCGTCTGTCCGCTCTGGGCCCCGGCGGCCTTTCCCGCGAGCGCGCGAACATGGAAGTGCGAGACGTGCACTACAGCCACTATGGCCGTATGTGCCCGATCGAGACGCCGGAAGGTCCGAACATCGGCCTGATCTCCTACCTCGCGACCTACGCCCGCATCAATGAGTACGGCTTTATCGAAGCGCCGTTCCGCAAGGTCGACCACGAGACCTGCCGCGTGACCGACGAGATCGAATACATGACCGCAGACGTCGAGGACCAGTACATCGTCGGTCAGGCTGCCGAGCCTGTCGATGAAAACGGCTGTCTCGTCAACCAGCGTATCACCTGCCGCCACCGCGACGAGATCGTCGAGGTCGACCGTGACCGCGTCGACTATATCGATATCTCCCCGCGTATGATGGTCTCCATCGCGACGGCGATGATCCCGTTCCTGCCGAACGACGACGCGAACCGCGCCCTGATGGGCGCGAACATGCAGCGCCAGGCCGTTCCTCTGCTCCGCCCCGAGGCGCCGATCGTCGGCACCGGTATGGAGCATAAGATCTGCATGGACTCCGAGGTCGTCATCCTCGCCGAGGGCGACGGCATCGTCACCAAGATGGACGCGCGCGCCATCACTGTCGCCTACGACAACGGTGAGACGAAGGAATACAAGCTCACGAAGTTCCTGCGCTCCAACCACGGCACGTGCATCAACCAGCATCCGATCGTCGACGTCGGCGAGCGCGTGCATGGCCGCCGTCAGAACGAGCAGGGCGTGTGGGAGGATCCCACGGTGCTTGCCGACGGCCCCGCGACCGATCAGGGCGAGATCGCTCTGGGCCGCAACATCCTCGTCGGCTTCATGACCTGGGAAGGCTACAACTACGAAGACGCCGTTCTTCTGAACGAGCGCCTTGTCCGCGAGGACTATTACACCTCCATCCACCTCGAAGAGTACGAGCTTGACGCACGCGACACCAAGCTCGGCCCCGAAGAGATCACCCGCGACATCCCCAACGTCGGCGAAGACGCACTCAAGGACCTTGACGAGCGCGGCATCATCCGCATCGGCGCGGAGGTCCACGCCGGCGACATCCTCGTCGGTAAGGTCACGCCCAAGGGCGAGACCGACCTGACCGCGGAAGAGCGCCTGCTGCGCGCCATCTTCGGCGAAAAGGCGCGCGAAGTGCGCGACACCTCCCTTAAGGTGCCCCACGGCGAGAGCGGTATCGTCGTCGACGCCAAGGTCTTCTCCCGCGAGGCGGGCGACGAGCTCGGCCCCGGCGTGAACATGGTCGTGCGCGTTTACATCGCGCAGCGCCGCAAGATCCAGCCGGGCGACAAGATGGCAGGCCGTCACGGCAACAAGGGCGTTGTCTCCCGCATCCTGCCGCAGGAGGATATGCCCTTCATGCCCGACGGCACGCCGCTCGATATCGTGCTGAACCCGCTGGGCGTTCCGTCCCGTATGAATATCGGTCAGGTGCTCGAGGTCCATCTGGGCTACGCCGCCAAGACCCTCGGCTACAAGGTCGCGACCCCAATCTTCGACGGCGCGAGCTACGAGGACATCCGCGAGGAGCTCATCAAGGCCGGCCTCGATCCCGAGGGCAAGAGCTGGCTGTACGACGGCCGCACCGGCGAGCGCTTCGACAACAAGGTCACCGTCGGTTACGTGTACTTCCTCAAGCTGCACCACCTGGTCGACGATAAGATCCACGCCCGTTCCACCGGCCCGTACTCCCTTGTCACGCAGCAGCCGCTCGGCGGTAAGGCGCAGTTCGGCGGCCAGCGCTTCGGCGAAATGGAAGTTTGGGCCCTCGAGGCTTATGGCGCAGCTTATACCCTGCAGGAGATCCTGACGGTCAAGTCCGACGACGTGACCGGCCGTGTGCGCACCTACGAGTCCATCGTCAAGGGCCACAACATCCCGCAGCCCGGCGTGCCCGAGTCGTTCAAGGTCCTTGTCAAGGAACTCCAGGCCCTGTGCCTCGATGTTCAGGTCCTCGACCGCGACGGCAACCAGATCGAGCTCAAGGAAGACGAAGACGCGATGGATACGTTCAACCTCGCCCGCATGGACGCCGAGGATGAGCGCCACCGCAGCAACCCCTTCGCCGATGAAGCCGAGCTCGAGGACGCAGGCTTTGAATATGTTGCTGATGATGAAGTCAACGCCGACTTTGCCGGCGACGATCAGGAAGACTGAGAAAAGGAGGAGCATATAGAAAATGAGTTACGCAACGTTTGACGCCATTAAAATCGGAATCGCTTCTCCGGAGATGATCCGTGAATGGTCTTACGGCGAGGTCAAAAAGCCCGAGACCATCAACTACCGCACCCTCAAGCCCGAGCGCGACGGCCTGTTCTGCGAGCGCATCTTTGGCCCCACGAAGGACTGGGAGTGCCACTGCGGCAAGTATAAGAAGATCCGCTACAAGGGCAAGATCTGCGACCGCTGCGGCGTGGAAGTCACGCGCGCCAAGGTCCGCCGCGAGCGCATGGGCCACATCGAGCTCGCCACGCCCGTTTCCCACATCTGGTATTTCAAGGGCATTCCGTCCCGCATGGGCCTGCTGCTCGACATCAGCCCCCGCATCCTGGAAAAGGTGCTGTATTTCGCCGCTTATATCGTCACCGATCCCGGTGAGACCCCGCTGATGCGCAACCAGATCCTCTCGGAGAAGGAATACCGCGATATGCGCGAGAAGTATGAGGACGATTTTGACGCCGGTATGGGCGCCGAGGCCGTCAAGAAGCTCCTCCAGCAGATCGACCTCGAATCCTTGTCCGAGCAGCTCCACGCCGAACTCAAGAGCGCGAGCGGCCAGAAGAAGGCTCGTATCGTCAAGCGCCTTGAGGTCGTGGATGCGTTCCGCATCTCCGGCAACAAGCCCGAGTGGATGATCATCGACGTGCTGCCCGTCATCCCGCCCGAGATCCGCCCGATGGTCCAGCTCGACGGCGGCCGCTTCGCGACCTCCGACTTAAACGACCTCTACCGCCGCGTCATCAACCGCAACAACCGCTTGAAGCGCCTCATTCAGCTCAACGCGCCCGACATCATCGTGCGCAACGAGAAGCGCATGCTGCAGGAAGCGGTCGACGCGCTGATCGACAACGGCCGCCGCGGCCGCGCCGTCACCGGTGCGAATAACCGCGCACTCAAGTCCCTTTCCGACATGCTCAAGGGTAAGCAGGGCCGCTTCCGTCAGAACCTGCTCGGCAAGCGTGTCGACTACTCCGGCCGTAGCGTTATCTGCGTCGGCCCTGAGCTGAAGATCTACCAGTGCGGTGTGCCGAAGGAAATGGCACTCGAGCTGTTCCGCCCCTTCATTATGAAGAAGCTCGTCGAGGACGGCGCCGCCAACAACATCAAGTCCGCCAAGAAGATGGTCGATAAGGGCCGCACCGAGGTCTGGGACGCGCTCGATGTTGTCATCAAGGATCACCCCGTCATGCTCAACCGCGCGCCGACGCTCCACCGTCTCGGTATTCAGGCGTTCGAGCCGGTGCTGGTCGAGGGCCGCGCCCTCAAGCTCCACCCGCTGAACTGCACGGCGTTCAACGCGGACTTCGACGGCGACCAGATGGCTATTCACGTGCCCCTGTCTGCCGAGGCGCAGGCCGAGGCCCGTATCCTGATGCTCTCTGCCAACAACCTGCTGCGTCCTCAGGACGGCGGCCCTGTCACGGTGCCGACGCAGGATATGGTTCTGGGTTCCTACTACCTCACGTTCGAGCGCTTTGAAAACGGCGTTTCCCAGATGGATAACGACGAGTTCTGGCCGCAGGACATTGACTTTGCCCTTGCCGGCAAGCGCTACGACGAGCTGACCGACGAAGAGAAGGCCAGCGTGAATCTGCACGTTTACCGCGACGAGGACGAGGCCATGCTCGCCTACAACGACCACCTCATCGGTATCCACCAGCCCATCCTTGTCCGCACGGTCAAGCAGATGCCGGACGGCACCATGGGCAGCAAGGTCGTGCGCGTTACCATCGGCCGCATCATCTTCAACCGCAACATCCCGCAGGACCTTGGCTTTGTGAGGCGCGTGGATGAAAACGGCGAGCCGACCGAAAACTACTTCGACTACGAGATCACCGAGGTCTGCGGCAAGAAGCTGCTCGGCAAGATCGTCGACCGCACGATCAAGCTGCACAACTTCACCATCGCGGCCGAAGTGCTCGATAACATCAAGGCCACGGGCTACAAGTTCTCCACCCGTGCGGCCATCAGTATCTCCGTTGCGGATATGACCATTCCGCCGGCAAAGTACACCCTCATTGCCGAGACCGAGCAGCGCGTCGTCGACATCGAAGACCAGTTCAAGATGGGCTTCATGACCGAGGATGAGCGCTACCGCGCCGTCGTCAAGGAGTGGGAAAAGACCACCGCGGACGTCACCGACGCCCTGCAGAAGAACATGGACCGCTACAACCCCATCTTCATGATGGCGGACTCCGGCGCCCGTGGCTCCATGAAGCAGATCCGTCAGCTGACCGGTATGCGCGGCCTGATGGCCAACACCGCCGGTAAGACCATCGAGATCCCCATCAAGGCAAACTTCCGAGAGGGTATGTCCGTGCTGGACTACTTCACCTCCTCCCGAGGCGCCCGGAAGGGCTTGGCCGATACCGCTCTGCGTACCGCCGACTCCGGCTATCTGACCCGCCGCATGGTGGACGTGTGCCAGGATGTCATCATCCGGGAGGATGACTGCGGCGTGCAGAAGGGCATCCTGGTGTCCGAGATCAGCGAAAACGGCCAGGTCATCGAGAAGTTCTCCGAGCGTGTCAAGGGCCGCTTCCCGGTGCACGACATCACCGACCCCAAGACCGGCGAGGTGCTGATCTCCAAGGACCACATGATGACCGAAAGCGACGCCGCCCTGCTGGAGAGCTTCGACATTCACTCCGCCGAGATCCGCACCGTGCTGACCTGCAAGGCCCACAGCGGCATCTGCGCCAAGTGCTACGGCATGAACCTGGCCACCTCCAAGCCGGTGGGTCCCGGCGAGGCCGTCGGCATCATCGCGGCCCAGTCCATCGGTGAGCCCGGTACCCAGCTGACCATGCGTACCTTCCATACCGGCGGCGTGGCCGGCGGCGACATCACCCAGGGTCTTCCCCGCGTGGAGGAGCTGTTCGAGGCCCGCAAGCCCAAGAAGATGGCAACCCTGGCCGAGATCGGCGGCAAGGTCCGCTTTGAGGAGGCCGCCAAGGGCAGCCTGCTGAACATCATTGTCACCGCCGACGACGGCGATACCCGCACCTATGCCGTGCCCCATACCGGTCTGCAGGTCCGGGACGGCGACGTTATCGAAAAGGGCAAGCAGCTGCAGGACGGCGCCCTGAACCCCCACGACGTGCTGCGGATCCGCGGCGCCTCCGCCGTGCACAACTACCTCATCCAGGAGGTTCTGAAGGTGTACCGTCAGCAGGGCGTTGATATCAACGATAAGCACATCGAGGTCATCGTGCGTCAGATGATGCGCAAGGTCCGGGTGGAGGACGCCAACGACACCGGGCTGCTGTCCGGCGCCATGGCCGACATCCTGGAGGTGGAGGACGAGAACGAGCGCATCCGCCAGCGCATCGAAGCGGGCGAGGTCCGGGAGGACGGCGAGCCGCTGCAGGAGGCCACCTATACCCAGCTGCTGATGGGTATTACCAAGGCCTCCCTGGCCACGGATTCCTTCCTGTCTGCCGCGTCCTTCCAGGAGACCACCAAGGTCCTCACCGAGGCCGCCATCAAGGGTAAGGTGGACCACCTGGTGGGCCTAAAGGAGAATGTCATCATCGGCAAGCTGATCCCCGCCGGCGCCGGCCTCAATGCCTACCGCCGTTTTGCCGAGGAGCTGGTTCCCGAGAAGGAGGAGCCGGAGCACGAGGTGCAGATCATCTCCAACGCCGTGGCCGCTGCCCATACCGAGGATTGATC
>ENA-OUUV01000887-OUUV01000887.1-human-gut-metagenome-genome-assembly--contig:-NODE-887-length-16777-cov-6.054001_pt1 | contig 16777 bp, 14 predicted proteins | sample MGYA00237952_ERZ548838 | MGnify/ENA primary metagenome ERZ548838 (study PRJEB26490, sample SAMN05194705) | human gut metagenome | biome: terrestrial biome; feature: human-associated habitat; material... | reverse complement strand
TTTTCGCGATTGAGTTGGTCGCGCTTTCATGCTCCTTCCGCGTGCAGCTTTTTGGCGCTTCGCCTAAGCCCTTGTTTGCTCCCCCCCCAACTTTCCGTGAAGAACCTTATTCTTTTACGCCATTTTGCGTGGTTTGCTCCGACCATAGGCGTGAACCCAGTCCACGACGTTGTAATAAATCAGGAAGATGATGGAAGACAGCCCCCATGTAATCGGGTAAGCCCACGAAATCGTCGTCAGTTCCGGGCGAATCGGCACGACAATGGTGATGTACGTCACGCGGAACACGCACCAGCAGCACAGCATGACAATCATCGGCACAATCGAGCGTCCTGCGCCGCGCATAACCGACGCCATGGCGTTGGAGAGCGCCAGCAGGAAGTAGAACGGCGTCATTGTCCGCGCGTGCATCGTCCCCAGACGGATGACATCCTGCACCTGCGCCGCGTCGCCCGACTGGACGAACATTGCAATCAGCGCAGGGATGAAGGCGTAAATCGCCAGACCAATCGCTTCTGCAATGCTGACACACGCAATCAGTCCGAACCGCGCGCCTTTCTTGGCGCGTTCATACTCCTGCGCGCCGAGGTTCTGCCCGATGAAGGTCGTCAGCGCCAAGGTGAAGCTGGTAATCGGCAGGAAGCCAAAGCCCTCAATCTTGGAGTACGCGCCGCAGCCCGCCTGCGCCAGTGCACCGAAATCATTGATGTTCGTCTGCACGACGACGTTCGCCAGCGCAATCACGGCGTTTTGCAGCCCCGACGGAATGCCGATGTACAGCACCTTTTGGAGCATTCGCCCGTTGAAACGGATTTTCCGCGGAATCAGGCGGTAGGATTCCGTCGCCTTCATCAGCTTCCTCAGGCCGAGGAACGCGCTGACCGCCTGCGAGATAACCGTCGCGAACGCCGCGCCGCCAACGCCCATACCCAGCACGCCGACGAACAGCAAGTCCAGCGCAACATTGAGCATGGCGGAAATAATCAGGAAATACAGCGGATGGCGGCTGTCGCCAACCGCTTGGAAAATACCGTTCACCGCATTATACAGAACGGCAAAAATCACGCCGCCAAAGTACACGCGGAAATACTCAATCGAATTCGGCAGCACGTCCTCCGGCGTATGCATCCAGTCCAGAATCGTCGGTGTCAGCAGAACCCCAACGAGTGTCAGCACGAGACCTGCGACGATTGCAAACGCAACAGACGTATGCACCGCAATCGAAACATTCTCATGATCCTTTGCGCCCCAGAATCTGCTGACGACAACGCCTGCGCCAACGAAAACACCCTGAAAGAAGCCGATGAGCATGAAAATCAGGTTGCCGGACGAGCCAACTGCCGCCATAGCCTCCGTGCCCAGCACATTGCCCACGATAAACGTATCCGCTACATTGTAGAACTGCTGAAACAGGTTGCCCAGAAAGATGGGAATCGCAAAACGAACCATCAGTTTCCAGATGCTGCCCTGTGTCATGTTTGCCGCGTGCGACTGATTTGCCATTTGGTCTATTCACTCCATTGCTATTTTGACAGAAACCAATTTCATCATAGCACGTTTCGACAGCTTGTCAACGTGTTCTCGGAAAAAGTTGCCCAGCACGAAAAAATTGCAAACGTAAAATTTCGCTTGCAGGGTTGTCATGAGCGGCAAATCATGGTATGATGGTTTTCGGAAAATCCTTTCCAATTGTATTAAGGAGTGAAAGGCATGAAATTCTTCATTGATATCCTCAAAGGCATGGTGATTGGGCTTGCCAACATCATCCCCGGCGTATCCGGCGGCACAATGATGGTTTCCATGGGCATCTACGATACGCTGATTTACTGCATCACCCACCTCTTTAAGCAGTTCAAGAAGTCCCTCATGACGCTACTGCCGTTTGTTGTCGGCATGATTGCCGCGCTGGCGATTCTCTCCAACGTCATCACATGGGCGCTGACGGATGAATTTGCCTCGCTGCCGACGAATACGCTCTTCATCGGACTGATTCTGGGCGGCCTGCCCGCAATTTTCAAGCAGATCAAGGGCAGCAAAAAGCGCGACAGCATCCTTGGCGGCATTCTGTTCGTGCTCTTCTTCGCGCTCGTTATCTTCATGGCAACGCTGAAAGAAACGCAGGATACCGGTGCGGTCATCTCCCTGAGCGTTCTGGAAGTCCTGAAGCTTACGCTGATGGGCTGCATTGCATCCGCGACGATGGTCATCCCCGGTGTGTCCGGCTCGATGATGCTGATGCTGATGGGCTACTACTACCCCGTCATCGGCGCGATTAAGAACCTTATCAATGCGCTGGTGGCGCTCGATGGCGGCGCGATTCTCTACAATGTGGGCATTCTGCTGCCGTTTGGCATCGGCGTGGTGATCGGCATTTTCGCCATTGCGAAGCTGATTGAAATTCTGCTGGCGAAGTGGAAGTGCATCACCTACGGCGCGATTCTTGGGCTTGTTGTCGCATCGCCGTTTGCCATCCTGATGGGGCTGTCGCTTCCCGGCTTCAACCTCGTGCAGGTGATTGTCAGCGTGCTGACGTTCATCTTGGGCTTCGCCGCCGCGTGGCTGCTGGCACGGAAGGACGAAAAGCCCGCCGCCTGATTTTTGCTAATCGAAAACGCCCCTGTCTGCAATGGACAGCGGCGTTTTTTGATGCTGCGGATGATGCGGATGCGTTAGAACATGTTCTTTCGGCGCATAATAACGAAGGCGAACAGCGTCAGGATGATGGAGATGCCGCAGACTGCCGCAAATCCCCACGCCTGCTTCTCAAACGGCACGGGGACGTTGATGCCCCAAATCGTCATAACCAGCGTCGGCACGGCAAAAAGGACGGTCAGTGCGGTCAGTACCTTCATGGTGATGTTCAGGTTGTTGTTGATGATGGAAGCGAACGCGTCAGTGGTGTTGCTCATAATGTCGCGGTAAATCGAGCACATTTCCATTGCCTGCTTATTCTCGATGATAACATCCTCCAGCAGGTCGGTATCCTCCGGATAGCGCTTGAGGATATCCTGGCGCATCAGGCGCTCCATGACCAGCGCGTTGCCTTTGAGCGACGTGTTGAAGTAAACCAGCGACTTCTCCAGCTTCATCATTTGCAGCAATTCCTGATTGCGGCTGGTATGCTCCAGCTTTTCCTGAATGTGCTGACTGGTTTTATCAATCTGCTTCAGGTAGGACAGGAATCGGCCAGCATTGCGCTGGAGAATTTGCAGGATGAAGCGGGTACGCTTGAACGTCCAGAAATTGCGAATGCGCTCCTCGGTGAAGTCATTGATGATGGGCGTATCGCGCGTGCAGACGGTGATAATCACCTCGTCGCACAGCACGATGCCCAGCGGGATTGTGCTGTACACATAGCCCGTGCCCTCGGTATCAACATACGGAATATCCACGATAATCAGCGTCTGCTGCTTGTCCGGGTCGTAGTCAATGCGGGCGGATTCCTCTTCGTCCAGCGCGGCGGGCAGAAAGGTCGGGTCAAGGTTGAAGCGGGTGGTCAGACCATCCACTTCCTCCTTCGTCGGGCTTTGCAGATGCACCCACACGCCCTTCTCCAGCGTCGTGCATTCGGTCAGATGATCCTCGATGGTCTTGAAGATTCTTCTCATGTTAGTGCTGCGTCCTTTCAACATTTCCGAAGGAAGGCAGCGCGGTCGGCATCAGTCAGCCGTCAGAGCGCTGCCGATGGGCTCAGGGGTACTATACGGATCACCGTCCATGCGGTCAGACACTCCTTTCCGGCGTTCGCGGGCTGCTTGCCCGAATGCCACGCCTTTTATCTTACGCCCATTTCCCGCAATTGTCAACGGGGTATTTCCGCAAGAAATCAGAAAATGGTGCTTCATACGATTTTCTGCCTCGCCTGTGGCCTCTGGAAATCGTATAAACGGCACGCAGATGCTTTCGCAAATGTTGTTCCTGTGCTGTTTTCGGAGGAAATTTTAGAGAATCAGACAAATTTGCAGAAGAATTTTGTTTTTCCTATGGCTTTTTTACAAAATATCAGTATAATAGAGTAAGGAACCCTGCTTAGACTTTCTTAATCAGCGGGAGGTTATGTCCCTATGACCTTTGACCTTCAACGGGCAAACGTGTGGAAGCGCATCTCGGCTTTTTTGTTTGATGTGATTCTGCTGGCGATTGCCTGCGTTCTTTGTGCGTGGGGATTATCAGCCCTACTGGGATTCGACGCGCAGTACCAGACGCTCATGGCGCGCTATCAGGCCGCGGCAGACGCGTGCGGGCTGGACATGTCCATCATGACCCAGACATACAGCACCCTGACCGACGCGCAGCGGGCGCTGGTGGAACAGGCGAACGCCGTGCTCGCCGCTGATGAAACCGCCGTTCATGCGTATGGCATGGTCATTCAGCTGTCGATTCTCATCGTCAGTTTCGGCGTACTGTCGGGTTATCTCCTATTAGAATTTCTCGTTCCGCTCCTTTTCAAAAACGGACAGACCTTGGGCAAAAAGATATTCGGTGTGGCTTTGATGCGCAATGACGGCGTGAGAATCGGTCATGTGACACTTTTTGTCCGCACAGTGCTGGGCAAATACGCGGTGGAAACCATGATTCCAATCATGGCGGTGATGATGCTGTTCTTCGGCAACCTGAACATCGTTGTGCTGGGCATTGTGCTGATTCTCTCCATCGCGCAGTTGGTCCTCTTCCTCGCCACGCGGAAACATTCGCTGATTCACGATCTTCTTGCTGATACCGTCGCGGTTGATATGGCCAGCCAGATGATCTTCAATTCCACCGATGAGCTGGTTGCTTACAAAGCCAAACTCCAAGCAGAAAAGGCCGCGCATCAGACGTACTAAGGTACCACCGCGCAAATCCATCCCGCGCGGCTTTCAGACGATACTTCCACCCGCTTCAAAAGCGGCGAAGGCATGTCACTACGATGACAAAGGGCAAAGAAAGGGGATTCTATGAAAATCGTTTTGCAGAACCTGACCAAAATCTTCCCGAGCCGCAACAAAAAGTCTGGCGAAGAAGTGGTAGCAGTCAACAATTTTGACTTTACCATCCCGGATGGAAAGTTGATTGGTCTTCTTGGCCCGTCTGGCTGCGGCAAAAGCACGACGCTGTACATGATTAGCGGCTTGCAGAAGCCATCCAGCGGCAAAATCTTCTTCGGGGAGGACGATGTGACCGATTTGTCCACGGAAAATCGCGGCATTGGTCTGGTGTTCCAGAATTACGCGCTCTATCCCCATCTGACGGTCAAACAGAACATCCTCTTCCCTTTGCAGAACCTCCGCGGCAAGGACAAGATGACCAAGGAAGCCATGCTGGAGCGTGCGCATGAGGCCGCCCGGCTGGTGCAGATTGAGGAACTGCTGGAACGCAAGCCCAGCGAACTTTCCGGCGGTCAGCAGCAGCGCGTCGCTATCGCCCGCGCGCTGGTGAAGATGCCCCGCGTGCTGCTGTTGGACGAGCCGCTGTCCAACCTTGACGCCCGCCTGCGCCTGCAGACGCGCGAGGAAATCCGCCGCATCCAGAAGGAAACGAAGATTACCACCGTTTTCGTCACGCACGACCAAGAAGAAGCCATGTCCATTTCCGACATGATTGTCGTTATGAAGTCCGGCGTGGTGCAGCAGATCGGCAAACCGCAGGATGTCTATGACAACCCGGCGAACCTGTTTGTTGCGAACTTCCTCGGCACACCGCCTATCAACATCTTCACCGGCCATGTCAAGGGCGAACGCCTGTTCATCGACGCGGACAATGTGATGGATGTGCCCGGCGTGAAGGATCAGGACGTGTTCGTTGGCATCCGCCCCGAAGGCTTCATCCTCGACATGGCGAACGGCACGCTGTGCTGCAAGCCGCAGAACGTCGAGGTCATGGGGCGCGACGTGTCCGTCGTCTCCACGCACGAAGCCTCCCAGAAGCCGACGGTGCGCTCCATCATCGACGCGGACAACAAGGTGGATGCGTCCGCCGATGTCGTGCGCTACCGCATCAAGCCGCACAAGATCTTCCTGTTCACGCGGGATGACGAGGGCGTTCGCATTCCGTTCGAGGTGAAGTAAGATGGTAGAAAGCAAGCATCAATGGAAAGCATGGCTCTATCTCGCCCCCGCCATCGTGCTGCTGCTGGTCTTTACGGTCTGGCCGATTATCAACACGGTGCGGCTGGCATTCCTGAATGACTACAACAGCCTGAGCGAAGTCGGCGGCGCCACCTTTACCGTTGGCATCAAGAACTTCCAGACGGTTATCGGCGACAGCGGCTTCAAGACGGCGCTGAAAAACACGATGCTCCTGTGCCTGTTCACCGTGCCGATTTCGACGATTCTCGCGCTGCTGATTGCGGTTGCGCTGAACTCCATCAAGCCCCTGCAGAAGGTACTGCAAACCATCTTCTTCCTGCCCTATGTGACCAACTCCATCGCCATCGGCATGGTTTTCGCCGCGATGTTCAATATCATCGGTATGCCGCACATGGAGCGCCTGATTCAGACCAAGGGCATTGTCAATAATGTCATTGAGCTTTTCGGCGGGCACTACGTCAACTGGATTAACCAAGGCTCGGAATACTGGGCGAACATGTTCGTCATGATTGTCTACATCGTGTGGAACGCGCTGCCCTTCAAAATTCTGGTACTGCTGGGCGGTCTGCAGGGCATCAACAAGCAGTATTACGACGCGGCGAAGGTGGACTCTACTCCCCGCTGGCGCGTGTTCACCAAAATCACCGTGCCGCTCCTCTCTCCGATGATTGCCTACGTCGTCATCACCGGCTTCATCGGCGGCTTCAAGGAATACACCAGCATCGTCGGCATTTTCGGCGAGACCATGGGTCCTGCGGGCGACGCAGGACGCATGAACACCATCGTCGGCATGATTTACGATGCGCTGCCGAAGTCCAACTACGGCGTGGCCAGTGCCGCTGCGCTGATTCTGTTCGCGATCATCTTCGTCGTGACGATGATCAACATGCAGGTCAGCAAGAAGCGCGTGCATTATTGAGAGGTGCAGTATGTCCGAAAAAGATTTCACCATCATGCATTCGCGGAACATGCAGCAAGTCAGCGTCACCCAGCGCATCACGAAGGTGCTGACGCTGTTCATCACCTATGCTTTCCTCATTGTGATGGCGCTGATTGTGCTGTTCCCGTTCTACTGGATGATTATCTCCTCGCTCAAGTCGCTGGATGAATACCGCGCGTCCGTGCCGACGTTCTGGCCGCGCATGGTGCTCATCAGCAACTACGCCGATGCGTTCTCCACCGGCAATCTGGGCCGCCTGTTCCTCAACACCGCCTATGTCGGCATCGTCTCGACGATTCTGTCCCTGATTATCACCATCCTGACGGCGTTCGCGTTCGCCCGGCTGGAATTCAAGGGAAAGAACGCGCTGTTCGGCGCGCTGCTGGCGACGATGATGATTCCCGGCGAGCTGTTCACCATCACCAACTATCAGACGATTTTCATGCTCGGCTGGCAGAACACCTACACGGTGCTGATTGTGCCGTTCCTCGTCAGCGTGTTCTACATCTATCTGCTGCGCCAGAACTTCCTGCAGATTCCGAACGAACTGTATCTCGCGGCAAAGGTAGACGGCACGAGCGACTTCAAGTACCTGTGGAAGGTCATGGTGCCGCTCTCCCTGCCGACGCTGATTTCCATCACCATCCTGAAAATGATGGGCGCATGGAACTCCTACGTCTGGCCGCGTCTGGTGGCGAATGACGATGCGCACAAGCTGATTACCAACGGTCTGCGCAACGCCTTCAACAGCTCCACCGGCGAAACGAATTATCCCGTGCAGATGGCGGCAGTCGCGATGGTGTCGTTCCCGCTGTTCCTCGTGTTTATTTTCCTGCGCAAGTACATCATGTCGGGTGTCAGCCGCAGCGGTATCAAAGGTTAATCGGCGGATTTCCGCCTTTAACAATTTTTTGTCTCCCTCGACCAGAAAGGAAGGAAAGACACATGAAGAAGTTTCTCTCTCTTCTCATGGCGCTGACCATGCTGATGGCCTGCACTGCTTGCTTCGGTTCTGCTGAATCCGCAAGCGATCCCGCTGCTTACGACGGCAGCGAGGTGAACATCACCTTCTACAACACGATGGGCTCCAACCTGACCCCTGTGCTGGATACGTACATCGAAGAGTTTAACAAGCTCTACCCGAACATCCATGTCAGCTACACCTCCGTTGGCGGCTACGATGATGTCCGCGACCAGATTTCCAAGGAAATCACCGTCGGCGGCCAGCCCAACATCGCTTACTGCTACCCGGATCACGTCGCCCTGTACAACCTCGCGCGTGCGGTGCAGCCGCTGGATGCTTACATTGACAGCACGGCGACCATCACCCGCGCCGACGGCACGACCGAAACCTTCGGCCTGACGCAGGAGCAGAAGGACGACTTCATTTCCGCGTACTACGAGGAAGGCCGTCAGTTCGGCGATGGCAAGATGTACACGCTGCCGATGAGCAAGTCCACCGAAGTGCTGTACTACAACAAGACGTTCTTCGACGCCAACGGTCTGACCCCGCCCACCACTTGGGACGAGATGGAAGCGCTGTGCAACAAGATCGTCGAAATCGATCCGTACAGCATCCCGCTGGGCTATGACTCCGAGAACAACTGGTTCATCACCATGACGGAGCAGCTCAAGACCCCCTACACCAGCGCCACTGGCGAACACTTCCTGTTCAACACGCCCGAAAACCGCGCGTTCGTGAAGCGTTTCGCGACGTGGTACAATCAGGGGCTTGTGACGACCCAGACCATCTACGGCAGCTACACCTCCGGTCTGTTCGTCTCTGACTCCGGCATCAAGAGCTACATGTCCATCGGTTCCTCCGCCGGCGCGACGCATCAGCGTCCGACCAAGGGTGCGGACGGCACCTATCCCTTTGAAGTGGGCATCACGACCATCCCGCAGGTGGATGCCAGCAACGCGAAGGTCATTTCTCAGGGCCCGAGCCTGTGCATCTTCAAGAAGTCCAATGCGCAGGAAGTGGCCGCTTCCTGGCTGTTCGTCAAGTACCTGACCACCACGGTGGATTTCCAGGCTGAATTCTCCATGGCGTCCGGCTATGTGCCGGTCATCAAGTCCGTTGCGAACAACGAAGTCTATGCGGAATTCGTTGCGGGCGCGGACGGCGGCAACAACGTGGCGGCGCTGGCGGCGAAGGTCTGCCTGGAGCAGGTTGACGCTTACTACACCTCTCCTGCGTTCCCCGGCTCTTCCGAAGCACGCAGCCGCGTTGGCGAACTGATGGCGGGCTGCATGACGGATGCTGCGGCACTGGGCGACCTGACCAAGCCGGAAAACGATGCGAAGCTGGACGAGCTCATCCAGAAGCGCTTCGACGAAGCTATCACCAAGTGCGAACAGTCCATCGCGGGCTTTGGTATCTAAGGCGCGCAGATGAAAACACTCCACAATCTATTTCCCCTGCTGCTGACCCTAACGCTGCTGCTCTGCACGGCGTCAGGCGCGGTGGCGGAAACCACCGACGACGGCTTTGTGGACTATGTGGCGCAGCTGAAGCTGAACATGTCCTCCGCAACCGCCAAAACAAGTGCGACCGTCAGGACGCATGTGGACGGCGACACGGTGCATTTCGATGTGCCGGAAAGCGTCTGTGCGGACGGTGTGCTGAAAGCGCGTTTTCTGGCGCTGAACACCCCCGAATCCACCGGCAAGATTGAGGAATACGGCGTTGCCGCGTCGCATTTCACCCAGGAGAAGCTCGCTTCGGCAGTGTCCATCATCTTGGAATCCGACTCCGACCGCTGGGAGCTTGACTCCACGGGCGGCCGGATGCTGGTCTGGGTGTGGTATCAGCCGTCGGAAGGCGCGGAATACCGCAACCTGAATCTGGAGCTGCTGCAAAACGGCTATGCGCGCGCGTATTCCACCGCGAACAACCAGTACGGCAGCATCTGCTCAAGCGCGCTGGATCAGGCGCGGCAATTCAAGCTGAACCTCTACTCCGGTCAGCCCGACCCCGATTTCTACTACGGCGACGCCATCGAGCTGACCCTGCGCGAACTGCGCTGCCATCCGGAAGCGTACCAGAACAAGAAGGTCGCTTTCAATGGCATCGTCACACTGGCGCACAACAATTCGGTGTATGTCGAAAGCCTTGACGCGGAGAGCGGCATCGTCTTTGGCATCTCCGTCTACTACGGCTTCAACCTCAGCGGCAAGGGGCTGTCGATTCTCACCCCCGGCAACGAAGTGCGCATCGTCGGTTCGGTGCAGTACTACGCGGCGGGTGACCAGTGGCAGATTTCCGACGTCTCCTACCGCATGATGAAGCCGAAAGACCCCGGCAACATTCAGCTGCTCAGCGAAGGACACGCGCCGTACTACACCGAGACGACGCTCGCCCAGCTGATGGCGCAGATGGTGCTGACGGACGAAAACGGCGAGGAAGCCACCTATGCTTATGCGGATTTGGCGCAGAACACAAGCGCCGAGCTGCACAAGCTGCATGTGCTGTCCATCAGCCGGGACGACGAAAACAGCCGCGCGTACCTGACCGTCGAACAGGATGGGCAGCAGATGACCGTAATTGCGCCGTCGTCTTTCGTGACCGATGAGATGGTGGGGCAATCCATCACCGTGCGCGGCTTTGTCGAGCATTCGAGCGGCAACGTCGCTGTGCGTGTCTACGAAACCGGACTCCTTCTCGCAGAATAACACCCCTGACAATCAAGGAAAGGGAGAAAACAATCATGAAGAAATTCCTTGCGATGCTCATGCTGCTGGCGATGTGCTTCAGCTGCGCCGCGATGGCGGAAACCACGGATGAAGATCTGGCTGCGGCCAAGACGTACCTGTTCATGATGTACAAGGATCTGCCAGAAACGACGATGAGCGACTACGAAGTGGTCGGCGTCATCAACATCGGCGGCATCGAATTCCCGATTACGTGGACGGCGGACAGCGACACCATCAAGATCGTTCCGCAGGACAACAAGATGGTCACCATCGATGTGGATGAAAAGAATCCCGAAGAAGTGGCCTACACCCTGACGGCCACCCTGTCGAACGCAGCTGGCGAAACCGTGAGCGTGTATTTCGCGCACAAGGTGCCTGCTGCGATGATTCTGGAAGGCATGAGCTACGAAGAAATCGTGGCGGCGGCGTACTCGCTGGAAGCGGGTCTGGCGCTGGAAGACACCCAGCGTCTCTACGGCACAGTGACGAAGATTGACACCCCGTGGAGCGACGAATACAAGAACATCACCGTCACCATTCAGGTGGGTGAACTGGCGGATCAGCCCATCCAGTGCTACCGCCTGACCGGCGAAGGCGCGGAAAACCTGCAGGTGGGCGACGCGATTACCGTCGAAGGCATCCTGAAGAACTACAAGGGCACCATCGAGTTCGACAAGGGCTGCGCGCTGGTCGGCTACGGCGAAATCGTCAGCCAGAAGGCGATTGTAGACGCGGCTTACGCGCTGGAATCGGGCGTTGCCATGATGGCTCCGACCGCGCTGGTGGGCGAAGTGGTTTCCATTGACTCCGCGTGGAGCGACGAATACCAGAACATCACCGTGACCATCGTCTGCGACGGTCTGACCGAACAGCCCATTCAGTGCTATCGTCTCTCCGGCGAGGGCGCGCAGGCGCTGGAAGTTGGCAGCGTGGTCGGCGTGTACGGCACGATTAAGAACTACAAGGGCACGGTCGAGTTCGACAAGGGCTGCGTGACCGTTCCTGCGGACTCCGTGGCGAGCGTCCGCCTGGCGGTGAGCGCCTACGCGCTGGAAGCGGGTCTGTCCATGAATGACGCTTCCACCATGACCGGCGTCATCACCAGCGTCGACACCGCTTGGAGCGACGAGTACAAGAACATCACCGTGACCATCGTTCCCGGCGGTCTGACTGACTACGCGGTGCAGTGCTACCGTCTGTCCGGCGAAGGCGCGGAAACGCTGGCGGTCGGCGACACCATCACTGTGAGCGGCACGATTAAGAACTACAAGGGCACGATTGAATTCGACAAGGGCTGCACGCTGGACGCTGTGGTCAAGGCGGAGTAATCGTTTCCTAACAGAGGGGGGAATCCTGCATCCGCGGGACTCCCCTTTTTCTGTACGCAAAACGCCGTGCTTCCGATATTGGAAACACGGCGTTTGATATTATGCTTCGTAACCCAGTGCCTTCACGAACCGCTGGAAGCCCGCCAATCCGGCTTCATCGCGCTTGTAGACACCCGCGTCCGCCAGCACCTGCGCGCACACCAGCGCCACTTCCTGCCGCAGGATGGCTTCCGCTTCCGCCGACGTTTGGACAAGTCCGTGCCGCGCGACAACTTCCGTCAGCCAGTCGTAGTGTTTCGCGCACGGGTCGCTTTCCGCCGGACGCACCAGCGGCTTCTCGCCCGTCAGGTAGCCATTCAGTGCCGCTAACTCCGTCTTCAAGCGTCCCGGCAGGATGAACAGCCCCATCACTTCAATCAGCCCGATGTTCTCCTTCTTGATGTGATGCAGCGGCGCATGAGGATGGAAGATGCCCAGTGGGTGCTCTTCGCTCGTGCGGTTGTTGCGCAGAACGAGATTCAGGCGGTACTGCTCCCCCTCTTTGCGCAGAATCGGCGTAATGGTGTTATGGGGCGTTCCGTCCGTTTCCGCGAAAATACCGCACGCTTCGTCGCTGTACCCGCGCCACGCATCCAGAATCCGGCTGGCTTCAGCAATCAGCGTCTGTTCGTCCGTGCCGCTGAGCTGAATGGTGGACATCGGCCAATCGAGCAGTGCCGCCGAAACGCCCGGCACCGGAGACTTCAGCTGGCAGCGAACTTTCGCATCGTCCATCGGGAAATGATAGCGTCCGCCCTGAAAATGGTCGTGATTGAGGATTGACCCGCCGACTATCGGCAAATCCGCATTCGAGCCGAGCATATAATGCGGGAACTGCTGCACGAAGTCGAACAGGCGATCAAATGTGCCGCGGGAAATGCGCATCGGCACATGCTGGCTGTTCAGCACGATGCAGTGCTCCGGGTAATACGCATACGGCGAATACTGTAGATACCACGTCTGCCCCGCGAGCGACAGCGGCACCATGCGGTGATTCTGCCGCGCCGGGAAGTTGCTGCGACCGCGGTAGCCGGGATTCTCCACGCACAGCATACACTTCGGATAGCCGACGCTGGGCGCATTCTTCAGCTTTGCGATTTCCTTGGGGTCTTTTTCCGGCTTGGAGAGGTTGATGGTGATTTCCAGCCGTCTCGCCGGCGTATCGGCAAAATAACGGACGTTCTGCGCAATCGCATCAACCTTGATGTAATCGCACGCGCGGCACATCTGGTAGAAATCCTCCGTCGCCTGTTCGGGATGCCCCTGCGAAACGCACTGCTGGAAGTGCGCGCGTACTTCCTTGGGCGAGGGCGTGAGCAGCCCCATCAGGCGCGCACTGAAGAGGTCACGCGCATACGTCATATCCTCGATGAGGCCTTTTTCGACCGCCAAATCGCACAGCGTCCGCAGAAGCGCCGTCGCGGTCGGCGGCACGTCCGCCATCGGCACAATATCGCCGGCGGGGGCATCAAGCTGAAACGCATCGAGCAGCAGGTTGCGGAAGTACGGCATATCCACCGTCTCTATCAGCCCTTTTGCCGATGCGTAAATCAGCAGATTTTCAATTGCCTGTGTTGTATTTTCTTCCCAAGACATCATCAACAGCCCTTTCTGTATTCATCGTTCCGGCTTGATTCATTCCTATTATAGCGGAAAACAGCTTTTCTGTCAATCAGCCCGGCAAAAGACTTGACAGAAAGGCAAAAAGACAGTAGGATAAATCATATGATTTCCCATTGATTTTCAGGAGGCAGCTTCATGAACGATCGCGAGGAAGGCAAGGGAATGCGGCTTCTGCGCAAGGGCAAACGTGGTCTGATTCAGGCGATTTTCAGTCGTCTGGGGCTGATTGTGCTGCTATTTTTGCTGCAGCTGGCGCTTCTGCTGGGGCTGTTCAGCGCGGCAGCAGAGTTTTTGCCGCACTTCTTCGGCGGAACGATTGTGTTCAACGCCATTATCGTCATTTATCTGCTCAACAACGAAGGCGACCCGACCGTGAAGCTGACGTGGCTGGTGTTTTTCAGCGTTGCGCCGGTGTTCGGGGCGCTGTTCTATCTATACACCAAGAGTGATATAGGGCATCGGCTTTTGCGCGAACGGACGACACAGCTGATTCGCGAGGGGCGCAGCGACCTCCGCGCGCACGCCAGTGCCCAGCAGCATTTGGAAGAGCGCGACCCACAGATTGCGCGCATGGCAAGCTACATCGCGAAAAGCGGCTGCTATCCTGTTTGGGAGCATACCGCTGTGACGTACTTTCCGCTGGGCGAGGACAAATTCGCCGCGTTGCTGCCCGCGCTTCGGCAGGCGAAGCATTTCATCTTTCTGGAGTACTTTATCGTGGAAGAGGGCGAAATGTGGGGGCAGGTGCTGAGTATTCTGGTGGAAAAAGTGAAGCAGGGCGTGGAGGTGCGCGTGCTGGTGGACGGCACATGCGAGTTCACCCACCTGACGCACGATTATCCCCGCCGGATGCAGGAACTGGGCATCAAGTGCAAGATGTTCGCGCCCGTCCGTCCGTTCGTCTCGACGCACTACAACTACCGCGACCACCGCAAAATCGCCGTGGTTGACGGGCAGGTGGCGTTCACGGGCGGTGTGAATCTGGCGGACGAGTACATCAACCGCGTCGTGCGCTTCGGGCACTGGAAGGACACCGCGGTGATGCTGCGCGGCGAGGCGGTGCGCAGCTTTACGCTGATGTTCCTGAATATGTGGGCGATTGACGAGCACACGATGGAAGCGTCGCGCTTTCTGGCATATCCGACAAAGCCCGTCATGGACGCGCCGGGGTTTGTGCTGCCCTACTCGGATTCTCCGGTCGATGGCAACAAAGTCGGCGAGCAGGTGTATATCGACATTCTCTCCCGCGCACGGCGGTACGTCCACATCATGACGCCCTACCTCATCATCGACCACAACATGGAGACGGCGCTGCAATACGCGGCGGAGCGCGGCGTGGACGTCCACCTGATTCTCCCCGGCATCCCCGACAAGAAGTACGCCTTCGCGCTGGCGCACACGCATTACGCTTCACTGATAAAAGCAGGCGTCAAAATCAGCGAATATACCCCCGGCTTCGTCCACGCGAAAGTGTTCGTCGCGGATGACCGAGAGGCCGTCGTCGGCACGATTAACCTCGATTACCGCAGTCTGTACCACCACTTTGAGTGCGCGGCGTACATGCTGGATGTGCCGTGCATTGCGAACATTGAAGCGGATTTTCAGCATACACTGAAGCAGTGCCGCCGCATGACACCTGAGCGCCTGAAGAACGACAAGCTTTCGATGAAGGTTGCTGGTGCGCTTCTCAAGGCGATTGCGCCGCTGATGTGATTACAGCCGCGCCTCCTCCGCCTGACCGGAACGGCAGACGACCGACAGCGTCAGGCAGACCGTCCCCGGCATGGCATACCACGCACTTCCAGTGAGGATATAAAGTATCAGCATGAACAGCCCATAGCCCCAGTAGCGCGGTGCTTTTTCCCGCTGCGTCATGATGGACAGCAGGCTGCCGCGCTGCGGCGTTCTCCGTTTTCGCTGTCCCAGCGCCACCAATTGCGCATCCGTCGCGGGGGAAAGCCGCCCCGCCAGCGTCAGCAGCGTTTCTCGGCGAATGACGCGGATGGGCGTCGGCATCTGCTCGGCGCGTGCAATCACCCGCGGCGGCGCTTTTCCCAGCACGCACAGGACGACCCGATTCGCCTGCTGCCGCTGCATCGCCCGGTGTGCCTCCACCAGCTGTCCGGTAGACAGCTCCCCTTCTGGCGGCATCCGAACGCACTGCACCAGCAGCGTTTCCGCGCCGCCCGACGGCTTTTCCTGTCTGCACAGCGCGCCGTCTGCCGTAATGCGCTGCATCCGGAGCGGCCACTTTTCCTCCAGCAGCAGCGCCGCCTGAAAGTGGGCTTCCTTCGCCTCCGAAAGCAGCATTTTCTCCAGCAGCAGTTCGCCACCGATGCGGCAGCGGAGTGCCGTTTCGCGCCGCACCAATGTCGTCTGACGATAAAGGCGGCGCAGCAGCAGCAGCAGCGTGCCCAGTGCAATGCCCGCAAGCAGCGCAGGGAGGTTCAATCCCCAGAGGAACACAAACCAGCCGATGCCCAGCGCCATCAGCAGCACACCGCGCCCCACACTGTCCAGCAGCTCCGCCAGCAGGTTGCGCTTGAATCCCGTTTCCATCGCTTCTCCGCCTTTACAATTCCCGAAATTTCGGGTATAATAGGAATGTACACTTGCACAAGCAGGAGGATTGCCATCACATGGCAAAAGAACGCATTGGTATTTTAGGCGGCACGTTCGACCCGATTCACGAGGGGCACATCCATATGGCGCTTTCCGCCATGCAGGGTGCGCATCTTGACCGCGTGCTGGTACTCCCGACGGGCAATCCGCCGCACAAGATAGGCATCACCCCTGCGGAAGATCGCTGGCGCATGGTCTGCTGCGCCTGTGCGCTGCATGACGGGCTGACGCCGTGCCGCGCGGAAATCGACCGCGAAGGCGTTATCTATACGGTAGATACGCTGTCCATTTTGCATCAGGATTATCCCAAGGCAGAGCTTTTTTACCTGATTGGTACGGACACGCTGATGGAGCTGCACACATGGCGGAATTTTGAGCAGGTATTGTCGCTGTGCACCTTCGTTATCTGCCCGCGCCCGACCAGCGTGTCGCCCAAGGTGCTGGCGGACGAGCAGCGGCGG
>ENA-OUUV01000886-OUUV01000886.1-human-gut-metagenome-genome-assembly--contig:-NODE-886-length-16797-cov-6.317226_pt1 | contig 16797 bp, 15 predicted proteins | sample MGYA00237952_ERZ548838 | MGnify/ENA primary metagenome ERZ548838 (study PRJEB26490, sample SAMN05194705) | human gut metagenome | biome: terrestrial biome; feature: human-associated habitat; material... | reverse complement strand
CCCTTTCCGGGGGAAAGGGGTTTGGGGATAGGGATAATAAATCAGAAGTTTATTTCAAAAACAGACTTTTTCTACAAACTGAAAGGACGGGTAAAAACCCGTCCTTGAAAAAGCGTGTATTCAGCGCAGAACTTACTTAAGTTCGATCTTAGCGCCAGCCTCTTCGAGCTTAGCCTTGATTTCCTCAGCTTCAGCCTTAGAAGCGCCTTCCTTGATAGCCTTAGGAGCAGCCTCAACGAGCTCCTTAGCTTCCTTAAGACCAAGACCGCAAACGTCCTTAACAGCCTTGATAACAGCCATCTTAGCATCACCGAATGATGCGAGAACTACGTCAAATTCTGTCTTTTCTTCAGCTGCTGCTGCGCCGCCTGCTGCGGGGCCTGCTACTGAAACTGCTGCTGCAGAAACACCAAATTCTTCTTCAAGAGCCTTAACGAGCTCGTTGAGCTCTAATACTGATAAGCCCTTTACTTCTTCAATCATAGCTAAAATTTTCTCTGAAGCCATTTTAATTATCCTCCGTTAATATGTTTTCATTGTTTGTGTTGCGGCTGTAATTATGCCGCCGCGTTTGTCCGTGCAAAAATTATTCTGCTGATTCGGACTGCTTCTTCTCGATCTCGCTTACAGCGATAGCAAGCTTCTGGATAGGGGACTGAAGCATAAATACCAGCTGTGCAAGCAGTGTTTCCTTTGTAGGAAGCTTTGCGTATGCAACAACCTCGTCCTTGCTGATGCCCTTGCCGTCAACGAAGCCCTTCTTGATTGAGAATGAGCCGTTGCTTGCTTCTTCCTGCTTGAACAGGATCTTAGGTGCAGTTACGATGTCGTCTTCTGAAAGTGCGAGAGCTGTTGTTCCCTCAAGAACGTCCTCGATACCCTCAACGCCTGCGATCTCAGCCGCACGCTTTAAAAGTGTGTTCTTAACTACAAAGTAGTCAACACCTGCCTCACGAAGTTCCTTTCTGAGAACTGTGTCGTCGGCAACTGTGATACCGCTGTAATCAACGAGTACACCGCAAGCGGACTTCTTGAGCTTTTCAGCGAGTTCAGCAACGTAATTCTGCTTTACCTGTAAAACTTTCTCACTAGGCATATTGTTTTCTCCTTTCGTGATTTACTGTTCGTAAAAAGGAAAAACATTTAAAAAATGCCCTCCTCCGTAAGACAGAAAAGGGCAGAAAATCCATTATTCTTCCCATTCCTCGGCAGGTGAGCAAAAGCTCTTTAGCGGAAAACCGACCTGCTGTCTTTAGAACAGCGTGATTATTATATCATATTAAATCTGGGTTGTCAAGTGGTTTCGTAAAGATTTTTGATCTGTGTGCTGTAGCGTAATATAAATTTTTAAAAAGGATATTTTATCCCTACCCCCTGCCCCCTCCACGTGGAAGGGGGAGAATACAGGGGCTACCGCCCCTGCGACACTATTTGCATTTTTTGATCCGTCAGCACGTTTGCGTAAGTTTTTTGTGCTGATGCGTAACGCCGCATTGAGAGAAGGGGAGTGCAGGAGCTACAGCCTTGTAACTCCATCTGCGTTTATTAGTCCGTCAGTACATTTGTATAAATTTTACCGTGCTGAGGTGTAATGCCGCACTTTGCAAACAGATCGCTTACCGTCACGAATGTATAACCCTGCTTTTTAAGCTCCGGGATTATCGTGTCAAGCGCCTGAACAGTGCGGAAGTTTCCCTCCATATCGTGAAGAAGTATCACCATACCGCTGCGAGCCTGCTCAATTATACGCTTACTGCGTTCCTCTGCCGATATCTCGTCAAGCCAGTCCTCCGCGCCGTTTCCGCAGATAAAGGTCAGCGGTATATCGTCATACATACTGTCGCACAGCGCTATATACGGCGGGCGGAAGAATTTAGGGGCAATACCGCCCGTTATCCGCTCTATCTTTTCATTGGTATATTTTATTTCCGCTTTGATTTCCTCGCTTGATTGTTGCGGCATAGCGCTGTGCGTTCTGCTGTGGTTGCATAGCTCACAGCCGTATTCAAAGCATTCGCGCGCCACCTTGGCGCTTTCCTCGTTTATGTTGTTGCCAACCAGAAAAAAGCTTGCGGTAACATTATGCTTTTTAAGCATTTCAAGCACCTGCGGTGTAGTGACGGTGTTCGGACCGTCATCAAAAGTCAGCGCTATGTATTTTTTATCCATCTGTTTCACTCCGTTTTATTGTTTTTTTGGATATATCACATTCACAAAGCTGTACAGCGATAGCGAAAAAATAATATTTGTCACACTGTTGCAGAAATAATATCCCATAAAATTAGTACCCTCGACCGATCCGTAGAATACGAAAACGCTCGAAAAATAAATAAGACTTGTTATAAGATAAACTGTCGGGCAGATCATTGCTGTATTTCTTGTCATCGCACCGTGCACCAGCTGTATCATGACCACCGAATCCAAAAGCAGTGCTATATCCATAATAAGATACAGAGTTACGTTATACTCGCCGCCGGAAACAAATCCGTTTTCGGCTATGAATGAGAGATCATAAACAAGACTCGGTGCTACTCCGATAATGCAGGTGATAGGGATCAGCCGGAACATTTTTTTTGAATCTCTGTAATAGTAAACTGCCGCCGATAGCGAAAACCATATATACATTATAAGCGTTGTGGGGATCGATGCCGCATATGCGGCGCAGTTTACACAGCCTGCCGAGATTATGTGCGGCATATAGTCGATTATTTCAAATACGCCCTGTACCGCCACAAGAAGCGACATCACTAAAAGCAGCGCGGCGTGTGCGAGAAGAACGGTATCGTTCTTTTCAGAGTGTGTTTTATTGCTCAGCATATATCCGCCTCCTTTGGATCGTTTTCTTCAAGATCGACAAGACATTTTCTGCGCCATTTGCCGCCCTTGTATCTGATAAGGCACATCACAGCGGTCAGTACCCATGTAAGACAGGTGGTAGTCCACACCGCCCACATTCCGACACCGGGTATATGGACAAGTATTGCCGCAAAGCCTATTCTGCCTATTACCTCGGCAAGTCCGTTGAGAAACGCAAAGCCTACATCGCCCGCACCGTTTAAAAGCCCTCTTGTTGTATGGATAAAACCGAGCGGGACATAGAAGAACGCAGACAATAAAAGTGCCTTTGCGCCAATATCGATGACCTGCTCCTCGCCGACGAAAAAGCCGACAATATATCTGCTCGTCAGAGCAAACACACCGAGCATGACAAGCCCGAATGCGGTGGATATAAGCATTGAACGGTGATATCCTCTGACTACACGTTCGGGCTTTGCCGCACCGACATTCTGACCCGCAAAGGTAGACAGTGCCGTGCCGAGTGAGTTGAACGGCTGCTGTATCAGCTGTTCGACACGCATTGTTGCCGTGTACGCCGCAACTACTATATCTCCGAATGAGTTTGCGGTTTTCTGCAGAGAGATCATCGATACAGAAACAAGCGCATTCTGAAGCGCTATAGGCGTACCTGTTTTCATACAGCGCATAAAATGCTCCTTGCGCAGTTTCAAATGCTCTTTTTCCATACGGAAATATTCATTCTTCTTTACTGCAAACAGTATGCTTCCGACTGCCGAAACACCCTGGGCTATAACTGTAGCAAGCGCCGCTCCTACAACGCCCATACCGAATACCATTACGAAAAGCAGGTCAAGTCCGACATTGAGCACACTTGCAACTATAAGGAAGTACAGCGGAGTTTTCGAGTCGCCGAGCGCACGCAGTACCGAATTTATCCAGTTGTAGCCGGCAACGGCGATAGTTCCTGCACAGGCGGTGCGCATATAGTCTGTAGCGCTTTCAATGATATTCTGCGGCGTATCAAGAAGCTGTAAAAGAAGATGTGCCGCCGTGACAGAGATCAGCGTAAGTCCCAGTCCGACAAAGCCGAGTGCATAAGCCGAGTTCGCGATAAATCGCCGCACATCGTCATGCTTTCCCGCACCGAAGCTCTGCGCTATCAGTATACCCGCGCCCGCAGAAAGACCGTTGCACAGCGTATAGAACAGGAACGTTATCGAACCTGTAGCACCGACTGCCGCCAGAGCCTCGTGACCGAGATAACGTCCGACTATCACCGAGTCCACTATATTATAAAACTGCTGGAACAGATTTCCCGCAAGCAGCGGCAGAGTGAACAGAAGTATGTGCCTGAGCTCACTGCCCTGTGTCATATTTCTTACATATTTATTCATATATATTGTACCGTTTCTTTTTATTCTGGCATAACCCGCAGACATAGAGATTATAACCCTTTTTTATAGTGCTGTCAATAACAGATCGCGCAGATTTATTTGTAACTATGCACAAACGCAAAGCCCCACCGCTTGTCGTATTGACGAAATTTAAATGTCATTTTGCGGCACAACAAGATGAATATTGACAAACGGCGGCGGATATGACATAATTATCTTGGATAGGTGTCCGGCTCTATCATAACATACGGCAACCCGGACCACTGAAAGGAAAAGCAAATGAAGATCAAAAAGCGTATTATCGCCTCGGTTTTATCGGCGATATTTATATTCTGTTCCGTATCGCTGCCTGTAGCGGCGGCGGCAGACCCTTATTCATGGGACGGCACAAGTGCACCCGCAGCAGGGAGAACGTATTACATAAAAAATAACATAACCCTCAGCGGCAACATAAAAATACCTAAAGATACCGTTATGGTGGTGCTTGCGGGCTCATCTGTCACCGTGCCATACGGTAAGACCCTTGACGTATTGGGAAACCTCGTTATAGACAATGGTGCTTCACTTATAACAATGGGCGCGCTGAAAACCGAAAGCGGCTCACAGCTGAGTGTTGACGGCACATTCTCTTCGGGAGGAAAATCGACGGTGACAACATCGGGAACGGTTCTCCTTTCCGAAACAGCACAGACCGCTTTCACCGGAAGTGTCAGCATAAATTCGTCATTCACGTCATACGGCGAGATCAGCCTGTCGGGCAAGACGACATTCGGCGGCACTTCATACATAGACGGTAAATTTGAAATAATGAGCGGCTGTGAAACGGTAAACAAGGGAAGCCTGACGCTCGGAGCGGATTGTTCATATAAGCTCGGCGGTATGTTCACCAACAGCGGAAACGGAAGCTGTACGGATAACCGCAGAGCGACAGACACCTCGGCAATGTCGGTAGAAACGATCTCGCTTTACACGACAGACGCACTGACAGGAATTGACGTTTCGTGGGCGCAGGGCGACACGGTAGACTGGGCAAAGGTGAAGAAGTCGGGAATAGACTTTGCTATGATCCGTTCAAGCCGCGGCAGGATAAGCGATGAATATCCTATGACGAGCGATACATATTTCCATCGTAATATGAAAGGTGCTATGCAGAATAATATACCTGTCGGAGTATATCATTACTGCTATGCCGAAACGGTGCAGGAGGCAAGGGACGAAGCGAAGTTTGTACTCAGCCTTATACGCGGCTATGATGTAAGCTATCCCGTTGTATTTGACATAGAAGACCAGTGGTACATAAAAAACGGCTACTCAAAACAGACGCTGACCTCAATGACAGAGGCATTCTGCGAGGAAATAGCGAATGCGGGGTATATACCGGTGGTATACTCCTATGCATCGTTCTTAAACAGCTGTCTTGATATGTCGGTACTTTCAAAATATCCCGTATGGGTAGCTCACGTTGACACCGACAAGCCCGCATACAGCGGCACCTATTTCCTGTGGCAGTATTCGTGGAAGGGCAGTATCAGCGGCATTGACGGCGATGTTGATATGGATCACTGCTATGTCGACTTTGATGCGTATACAAGGAAGTTCGGGCTGAATGGGAGGAAGTAAAATAATTCTTTGTAATAGGGGGCAATTATAATTTGAAGAATATTATTACTGATTCTGTTAAAAATGATATTATGGATAATTATAAGCAAACTGATAATATATTCAGCGATATGTGCGGCATTATTGAAGCGGCGCAAAAAAGCGCTTACAATTCGGTTAATATCGCTTTAATTAAAAGGAACTGGCTTATCGGACACAGAATCGCCGAAGAAAGCCTTAAAGGTGCCGGTCGTGCCGAATACGGAGCTAATGTTATCTCAAAGCTGTCTAAAGAGCTAACGTCAAAATATGGAAAAGGATATACAAAATCTAATTTGTACACTTTCTATTCGTTTTATAAAACTTATCCGCAGATTTTCCAGACACCGTCAGGAAAATCTGATATTTTGCTTTCATGGTCACATTACGCAATTCTTCTGCAGGTGAAAGATGATGTTGCACGTTCATGGTATCAGAATGAAGCTATGCAACAAACTTGGAGCGTACGCACCCTTCAACGAAATATATCTTCTCAATATTACTATAGAATATTAAAGGCACAAAATATAGAGCCTGTGCAAAAAGAAATGCTCGATAAAACACAAACTTATAAAATTGACAAACTTGAATTTATCAAAAATCCGATTATTACCGAATTTCTTGGGCTTGAATCAAATACAGATTTTACCGAAAGTGATTTAGAGAAAAATATACTGTCAAACTTGCAGAAATTTATAATGGAATTAGGAAAGGGATATGCGTTTGTTGCCAGACAACAGCATATTCATACAGAAAAACAAGATTATTTCATAGACCTTGTTTTTTACAATTATATACTTAAATGTTTTGTGCTGATTGATTTGAAAACCGAGAAAATTACACATGGTGATGTCGGACAAATGGATATGTATATACGTATGTACGATGAAATGAAGCGCAGCGAGGGAGATAATCCGACAATTGGTATCATATTGTGTGCCGATACCGATGAAGATATAGCACGTTATTCTGTAATGCACGGTAATGAACAGCTGTTTGCTTCAAAATATAAATTATATCTTCCGACCGAAGAAGAATTAAAAGCTGAAATCGAAATGCAAAAAGCCATGTTCTATCTCCAACAAAATAAAAATGATGATAATAATTTATAAAAGTATCGGCGGCTCGGTCATCAAACCGAGCCGCCGATTACTGCATAATACGGGTTATTTTGCGGTTATTCTGTCAATTGCTCTTGTTTCAGATCTCAAAATAGTCGCCCGTATCAGTTTTGTCGTTATAATGCTTCCGCACCTTGATCAGAACAGAACCGTCGCTTTGTTCCGTCACCTCGGTGATCACATAACGGGTATTAGCTTTTTCGAGAGCCTTTTTGTACTTTTCAACTTCTTCGTGATTATATTTTGTCTGCAGTTCCTTTGATAGTCCGCAATCTTCCTTCTGAGAGAATATAAGCGTCTGAAATATACAAGCCGACTTAACACGTTTCATCATCGCACCTCCTTTATTGCCACAGCGGTAATTATCGGAGAGATGATGAGCATATTGCCGATAGCTATGCACTCTCACGGCACTTTCGTACATATTTATTTTATCAGAAATCCGCAGATTTTTCAAAGGTGATTTTGACGAAATTCCGCCTTACTCTGTTGTGCTTTTTGCTACAGCCGCCTCAGCGCCTTTCTGCCAATATCCGTATTTCTTCCTCTTTATGATAAGGAACATCAGCGACAGCAGGAAAGCGAAAAATTCCGCCACAACATTCGCCATCCATATACCGTCAACACCGAAAATAAGGGGCAGTATAAGGATGCTTGAAACCTGGAATATAAGCGTTCTCATAAATGACACAGCCGCAGAGATAGCGCCGTTTCCGAGTGCGGTGAAGAACGATGAGGTAAATATATTGAAGCCTGCAAGTAAAAAGCACAGCGAGAATATCCTGAAAGCGTGGCGTGTCTGCTCGTAAAGCTCTGCGTCATAGCCGACAAATATCTTTGCGAGAGGGCTTGCAAGCACCGCAGACAGTGCGACAAGCGTAACTCCCGCTATTGCCGCAAAGCAAAGGCTCTTTTTGAGCATATTGTTCAGCTCGTAACGGTTCTGCGCTCCGTAGTTGAAGCCTATCACGGGTGCACATCCGATAGCATATCCGACAAATATCGCTATGAAAATAAACTGCACATACATCATTACGCCAAAGGTCGAAACGCCGTTTTCACCTATATATTTCATAAGCTGGAAGTTGTAGATTATACTTACGACCGATGAGGAAATGCTCGACATAAGCTCCGATGAACCGTTCGCACAGGCACGCAGGAGCGGTCTTATCTCAAGCCTTGTCTTAGTAAGACGCAGTATGCTTGAGTTCGGACGGAGAAAGTAGATAAGAGGGAATATTCCGCCGACGCATTCGCTGATGCCCGTAGCAAATGCCGCACCTGCAACGCCAAAGTCCATAAGACCTACAAATACAGCGTCAAGTATGATATTCGTACAGCCTGCCATAATAGTTGAGATAAGTCCGAGTTTAGGCTTCTCGGCGGCAATAAAAAAGCTCTGGAATACATTCTGGAGCATAAAAGCCGTTGTAAAGGAAATTACTATTCTGCCGTAAAGCACACAGTCGCCCAGCATTTCGGGCGTTGCGCCGAAGAACACAGCAACGTTTTCGGTAAAGATAAGGCCGAATGTTGTGAGTACCGCACCGAGTATCACCGTCAGCATTATCATCATTGTGAAATAGCGTTTTGCGGTCTTTTCGTCACCCTCGCCGAGCTTCTGAGAAACAAGCGCCGTTCCGCCCGTGCCGACCATAAAGCCCACGCCGCCGAGTATCATTACAAACGGCATTATAAGATTGATAGATGCGAAAGAGGTCTTGCCGGCAAAATTCGATACGAAAAAGCCGTCAACAACGCCGTATATAGATATAAACACCATCATAGCCACCGACGGCAGTACAAACCTGAAAAGCCGTCCCACAGTAAAGTGATCCGAAAGTTTTATCTTGCTCATTTTCCCTTTGTTCTCCTTTTGTATCTTTATATTTTTGCCGTCTGACTTTTAAGAAGTATGCTGTACAGCTTCATAAGCGCAGTCATATTCTCGGTTTCTTCATCTGTCATATTGCCGAGTGCGGCGCATTCCGCCTCTATCACCTTATCTACCGTCTGTTCGCACAGCTTTGTTCCGCTTTTTGTAAGGCTGATATTCTTTGTGTGCGCACCTGCCGGAGTAAGCGTTATATACCCCTCGCTTTCGAGCTTTTTCAGTGCGGAGTTTACCGTCTGCTTAGGCTGATACAGCACGGTGCATACATCGCTCTGCGTTATGTTGCCGGGCTCCATACGCAGTGTGTACAGCGTCCAGAAAGCCGCTTCCGAAAACCCGTAGCGCTTTGCTATATTCCGGTAGCAATCATCTATTGATTTCAGTACATTATTATATTCATACAGTTTTTTCCTGTTGTTTTTGTTATCCAAGCTGATTCTCCTTGTCGGCAAATGTTTAAGTCCGAAATCGGACTGAGAGATATTATAATCCGATTTCGGACTTATGTCAAGTGCTTTTTTTGTAAAAATTACTTTTGTCGGTCTTCGGATATAATTTCCGTATAATTATTGCAGATAATAGAATAGGGATATACGCATTGAACAACTGTTTTTTGTATCGGTAAAGTATGTTTATTCTTCCGTAAACTGTACTATATTCTCCGCTTTACCGGAAGTGGAATAAAAATAATTCACAAAAGTTCATTTTTGTGTCGGTTTGATATTGACTTTAGGCTCGAATTGTGTCAAAATAATTATATTAGTGTAATTCGGCGTTTTTCTGCAAAGGAGCGGTAAAACGCCGTGTTGTTGCTAAACGGAAAGGCGAGAAAAGTAATTGAAATACGATGTAGTAATTGTAGGAGCGGGACCTGCGGGAATATTCACCGCAATTGAAATGGTCAGAAACGGCTCAGACAAAAAAATTCTGATAATCGAAAAGGGCGCTTCGGTAGAAAAAAGGAGCTGTCCTAAGGCAAAAACAAAGCACTGTATGAACTGTAAGCCCTACTGCCATATCACAACGGGCTTTTCGGGTGCAGGCGCATTCTCGGACGGCAAGCTGTCGCTGTCGTGCGAGGTCGGCGGAACGCTCCCCGAGCTTATCGGCGAGGAGCTTGCACAGGAAACTATCGACTACACAGACAAGATATATCTTGAATTCGGTGCGGATAAGCACGTTGAGGGCGTAAGCGACCCCGACAAGATAAGAGATATAAGGAAGAAAGCCATAAACGCAAACCTGAAGCTGGTTGACTGTCCTATCCGTCACTTAGGAACGGAAATGGCGCACGAGCTTTATTTCAAGATAGAAAAATATCTTATCGAAAGCGGCGTTGAGGTGCTGTTCGGCAAGAACTGCGAGGATATTATAATAGAAGACGGCGTATGTAAGGGAGTTATCATTTCAAATGCCCGTGACGGCGGCGAACAGGAAACCATATACGGTGACGAGATAGTGGTCGCAACAGGCCGTAAGGGCGCAGACTGGCTTGAAAAGACCTGCGAGGCTCATAATGTAGAGCATACACCGGGTACTGTTGACATCGGCGTAAGAGTGGAAGTCAGAAACGAGGTCATGGAGGAGATAAATGCCGTCCTTTACGAGTCAAAGCTCATCGGCTATCCTCTGCCGTTTAAGAACAAGGTGCGTACATTCTGCCAGAACCCCGGCGGATTTGTAAGCCAGGAGAACTACGACAACGATTTAGCCGTTGTAAACGGTCACTCATATAAAGAGCTTAAGAGCAACAACACAAACCTTGCTATACTTTGCTCGCACAATTTCAGCGTACCGTTCAACCAGCCTATAGAGTATGCGAAGAAGGTCGGCGAGCTTACCAATATGCTCGGTAACGGTCACATTCTTGTACAGCGTTACGGCGATATTCTTGACGGAAAGCGTACATGGCCCAAGGAGCTTAATTTCTCCAACGTAAGACCCACCCTGCCCGATGCGGTCGCAGGCGACATCACGGCGGCTATGCCTTACCGTACAATGACGAACATTATCAATTTCATAAAGGCTGTGGATATGGTCGTTCCCGGTTTTGCAAGCCGTGAAACGCTCCTTTATTCACCCGAGCTCAAATTCTACAGCAACCGTATAAAGATGGACGAGCATTTCAACACGAACGTAAAGGGACTGCATTGCTTAGGCGACTCAAGCGGCTGGACAAGAGGACTTATGATGGCGTCTGTAATGGGCGTACTTATGGGACGTGAATTACTGAAATAAACGGAGGAAAAGTAAAATGCAGTTACTGGAAGATCGCATAAACAAGGACGGTATAGTAAAAGAGGGGAACGTACTCAAGGTCGACAGCTTTCTCAATCATCAGATGGATATTGAGCTTTACAACGAGATCGGCAAGGAGTTCCGCAGGCTGTTCCCCGACAAGAGCATAAACAAGATACTGACTATAGAAGCGTCCGGCATCGGCATTGCGTGTATCACCGCGCAGTATTTCGGATGTCCCGTTGTATTTGCGAAGAAGGCGCAGAGCGTAAACATAGACGGCGAGGTTTATTCGACCTCTATCGAGAGCTTTACGCACAAGCGTACATATAACGTAATAGTCAGCAAGAAGTTCCTGTCGCCCGATGACAACGTGCTTATAATCGACGACTTTCTTGCAAACGGCTGTGCTTTACTCGGTCTTATCGACATAGTAAAGGGTGCAGGCGCAAGTATAGCAGGCGCAGGTATCGTTATAGAAAAGGGCTTCCAGAAGGGCGGAGACCTTGTCCGCTCGAAAGGCATCAGAGTAGAATCGCTCGCAATAGTTGACTCGATGAGCGTTGACGGCGGCTGTATTTTCAGACACTGAGCCGTAAATAACCGTATTTAGCGGCAAAATGCCGTTAATATATCTTTTACTGTTTTAATAGGGAGGAAAAACATGAAAAAGAAACTTATCGCCATTTTACTGGCGGCAACCTGCGCACTTACAGCAGGACTCACAGGCTGCTCCGGCAATACCGCAACAAGCGGTACGGATGAAAGCAAGACTTCCGACGCACAGAGCACAGGCGACAGCTCTAAGGAGAGCACAGGCGACAGCACAGCCAAGAGCGATGTTGTAGCAGGCTTTGTTTACATCGGCAAGATCAACGACGGCGGTTACACACAGGCTCACGATGCAGGCAGACTTGCAGTTGAGGCTATGGGCGTAAAGACCTACTACGTTGAGGACGTACCCGAAACCGTTGCCGACACAAAGGAAGCTATCCAGACACTTATCGATGAAGGCTGCAACCTTATCTACACAAACTCATTCGGCTTTATGGAAGGTACAGACCAGATGGCAAAGGAGCATCCCGATGTAAAGTTTGCTCACTGCTCAGGCTATATGAGAGAAGACAATATGTCAACCTACTTCGGTAAGGTATATCAGGCTCGTTACCTTGCAGGTATCGTTGCAGGTATGAAGACACAGAAGAACTACATCGGTTATGTTGCCGCTAAGGGTATCCCCGAGGTTATCCGCGGTATTAACGCATTCACACTCGGTGTACAGTCTGTAAACCCCGATGCTAAGGTAGAAGTAGTATTCACAGATACATGGTATGACCCCACTGTTGAAAAGCAGGCAGCACTTGAGCTTCTCAACAAGGGTGTTGACATAATCGCTCAGCACCAGGATACAACAGCTCCTCAGGTTGCCGCTGAAGAAAAGGGCGCATACTGCATCGGCTACAACTTCCCCACATCAGACGCTGCTCCCAAGGCTTACCTCACAGCCGCTTGCTTCGACTGGAAGACATTCTACACAGACGATGTAAAGAAGGCTATGGACGGTACATGGACAAGCCGTGCATACTGGGAAGGTCTTGCCGCTAACATGACATACCTTGACAAGCTTACAGACCTCTGCGCAGAAGGCACACAGGAAAAGGTCGATGCAGCTCAGAAGGCTATCATCGACGGCACACTTGAGCCCTTCACAGGTCCTCTTTACGACCAGGACGGCAACAAGAAGGTTGAAGACGGCGTTAAGATGACAGACGACGAGATCTGGAACATGAACTGGTTCGTTAAGGGTGTAACAGGCACTATCCCCGCATAATCGAAAAACATCAAGACAATACGAGCAGTCCTCAGTGACTGCCCGATTTGTCTTTTTAAAGCACCGGAATATCTGCGACGCTTTAAAAAGACAAATCGCTTTATTTCAGGAGGTTATATGTCAGTTCCTTATATAAAACTCGAGAACATAACCAAATCGTTTGACTCGGTGTACGCAAACAAGGATATTTCCGTTGACGTGTACAAGGGCGAAATACTCGCTCTGCTCGGTGAAAACGGTTCGGGCAAGAGTACCCTTGTAAATATGCTCAGCGGCATATATACGCCCGACAGCGGTACTATCACGATAGACGGTAAGAAGATGCGCTTTGGCTCACCCGGTGACGCGATAAAGGCGGGTATCGGCATGGTGCATCAGCATTTCAAGCTGATAGATGTCATGACTGCGGCTGAAAATGTAGTGCTCGGTCACATAAAGCACCTTGTTACTTCAAAGAAGCGTATGGCTCACCACGTCAATAAGCTTAACGAAAAGTACGGGCTGAATGTTGACCCCGATAAAAAAGTATATAATATGTCAGTCAGCGAAAAGCAGACCGTGGAGATAATGAAAGTCTTTTACAGAGGCGCTAACGTGCTGATACTTGACGAGCCTACAGCGGTACTTACCCCTCAGGAGATAACCGCACTGTTCGCTATCCTCAGAAAGATGAAAGAGCAGGGCTGTACGATAATCATTATCACTCATAAGATGGCGGAGGTTATGGATATTTCCGACCGCGTTACCGTTCTGCGCAAGGGCGAATGCATAGGCACGGTAAAAACAAGCGAAACCACTCCCCAGCAGCTTACCGAGATGATGGTAGGAAAATCCGTAACGCTTGAAATTGAACGACCGCAGTGCTGTGACTATAACGCAAAGCCGATGCTTTCCGTAAAGAGCCTCACAAAGAAAAACACAGACGGCGTAAATGTGCTTGACAACGTGAACTTTGACGTATACGGCGGTGAGATACTCGGTGTTGCAGGTATCGCGGGAAGCGGTCAGAAGGAGCTGTGCGAGATAATCGCAGGGCTTGACAAGGCGACCGACGGTGATATAGAGTTTGACGGCGAAAGCATAAAGGATCTCGACCCCAGAGCAATAATCCGCAAGGGCATAAGCATGAGCTTTGTTCCCGAGGACAGACTCGGTATGGGTCTTGTGGCGGGAATGAGCATAACGAACAACGTTATCTTAAAGTCCTATAACCATAATCCCGGTCCGTTCATAGACAGCAAATTTGCAAAGAAGCTCGCGGAACAGATAGTCGAAGACTTTGATATCTACACCCCCTCGGTAAACTACACAGTAAAGAAGCTTTCGGGCGGTAATATCCAGAAAGTACTGCTCGGGCGTGAGATATGGCTGTCGCCCAAGGTTCTTATAACGGCTTACCCCGTAAGAGGTCTTGACATTGGCGCGTCATATAATATATATCATATGCTCAATGAGCAGAAGAAAAAGGGCGTTGCAGTGCTGTTCATCGGCGAGGATCTTGACGTGCTGAAAAGCATTTCCGACAGACTTATGGTAATACATGACGGTGAGATAATCGACATAGTAGACCCCACGACTGTTACAAAGGAAGATATCGGACTTATGATGGTCGGCGACCATATCAATAAGGGAGAGGAGAAAGCCGTATGAGCATGATTCAGATTTCAAAGCGGCAGAAAGGCACGTCTAAGCTTGTCGATGTCCTGATAAGAATAGGCGCAATTGTGCTGTCGCTGATATTTATCGGCATTGTTCTTGCCATAATGGGCTATGATCCTTTCAAGGTTTTCGGCAAAATAATACAGACCCCGTTCAAGCGTTTCAAGGACGTTATGAACAAGACAATAATGCTGACTACACTGTCACTCGGTATAGCGATAGCGTTCAGAATGAAGTTCTGGAATATCGGCGCTGAGGGTCAGTTCTATATGGGCGCATTCGGTGCGGCATCTATGGCTTTTATGTGTCCAGATCTGCCGCCGATACTCCTTTTACCGCTTATGGCAATAGCAGGCTTTATCTGCGGCGGCTTATGGGCGCTTATCCCCGCAGTAATAAAGGCTAAGTTCGGTGCGAGCGAAACGCTTGTGACGCTGATGATGAACTATATAGCGACAGCGTTTATAAGCTATCTGCAATACGGTCCGTGGAAAGACCCTGCGGCGCTCGGTGCGGCAAAAGTGCCTAACTTCTCGGAAAATGCGGTACTGCCCGATGTGTTAGGGATACACGCAGGCTGGATAATCACGCTTGTGCTTGTTGTCATAATGACAATATTACTTAAATACACAAAGCTCGGCTATCAGATAGATGTAATCGGCGAGAGCGAAACGACCGCAAAATACGCAGGTATGAACACAGTAAAGATAATGATCATAGCGGTGCTCATTTCGGGCGGACTTTGCGGAATGGCAGGCTTTATGCAGGCAAGCGCGGTTGAGAAGTCGATAACCGATTCAATGTCGGCAGGTCTTGGCTTTACGGCGGTAATCACGGCATGGCTCGCAAAGCTGAAGCCGCCCGTTATCGTTGTTGCGTCATTTATGTTCTCGATACTTCTCCAGAGCGGAAGCTCGCTTCAGGTAATGAAGATCCCCTCGTCTATAACCGAGATCATGCAGGGTGTTATCATATTCTTCGTTCTTGCGTGTGAGTTCTTTATCAACTATAAAATTTCTCTGCGTAAGCACAATGCGGTAAAGGAGGCTGAATAATGGATATCTTAGAACAGATAGGTCTGTTTTTACAGACAGCCATTCAGACAGGTACTCCGATACTGTTTGCTATTGTCGGCGGTATCCTTTGTGAAAAGGTAGGTCATATGAACCTCGGTGTCGAGGGTATGATGCTTATGGGTGCGGCGCTGGGCTTTACAGTTGCGTGCGCTACAGGAAACCCCTTGCTCGCTATGCTGGCGGCAGGTGCGGCAGGTGCGGCAGGCGCACTTATATATGCCTTTATAACCGTCACGCTCCGCGGTAACCAGGTCGTAACGGGTCTTGTGCTGACGATATTCGGTACGGGCGTTTCCGGTCTTATCGGCGGCTGGGTGTCAAGTGAACAGATACCCCAGTCTGTAAGCTCAGCGTTCCGTCCGATAGAAATACCGCTTCTCAGCAATATACCCATTCTCGGTGAGGCTATATTCTCGCAGGATATATATGTATGGCTCGGATTTGTCATCGCAATACTCGCATATTTCTACCTCAACAAGACAAAGCTCGGACTTTATGTAAGAGCTATCGGTGAAAATCCCGGTGCGGCTGACGCTTCGGGTATCAACGTAAATCTTCATAAGTATATCAACATTCTGCTCGGCGGCTTCCTTTGCGGACTGGGCGGAGCGTACCTGTCGACCGCATTCCTGACGACATGGCAGGATAATGTTACCGCAGGTGCGGGCTGGATAGCCGTTGCTCTCATCATATTCAGCACATGGAATCCGCTCAAGGCTATCTTTGCCGCCTACCTTTTCGGTATGCTCAGAGGTCTTAACTATAAGATGCAGGGCTGGGAGATACAGATACCCTCGCAGTTTTTAACAATGCTCCCTTACATCGCCACCATTATAGTGCTGATTTTCATAGCAATGAGAAAGAAGAAAGAAAATCAACCGCCCAAGGCGCTCGGCGAAGCGTACTTCAGAGAAGAAAGATAATACAGATATAAAAGAGGCTGTGCAACCCGAAAAAAGGAAAAGTGAGTCGAAGCGCAAAGGATAATGCGCTCGGCTCACTTTTTCGGTATAGTACACTTATGTTATACCGTTTTAGTAATTAACATTGACAGCAGGCTACCGATAGTGCTGTTTGCGGGATAGCACTTCACGGGTTCGCTATTCTGTGCGATAACGTTGCTGCTATGAACGAGGGAGACAACCAA
>ENA-OUUV01000881-OUUV01000881.1-human-gut-metagenome-genome-assembly--contig:-NODE-881-length-16837-cov-6.939697_pt1 | contig 16837 bp, 8 predicted proteins | sample MGYA00237952_ERZ548838 | MGnify/ENA primary metagenome ERZ548838 (study PRJEB26490, sample SAMN05194705) | human gut metagenome | biome: terrestrial biome; feature: human-associated habitat; material... | reverse complement strand
GACCCATTGCGACCACGGAATCAGTTTCTCCATGATTCCCAGAAACTCTTTCTTCTTCGTTGATGCCTGCCCCAGCTCGTCGCTAATCAGGCTCATCGTCAATTGCTTCTTCACCTCTTTATTATACCTCTTTCATGACCTTTTGGCTGTTCTTTCTTTGTGCGGAATTGCCCTAATATTACGCATTACACGAAAAGTAATGTATTCATTACAGTGCTTATTAAGATTAAATTTCTCTGAACGTGTTTTGCAGTAATTGAAGAAAGGAACAGAAGTAAATACGGGTGGGAGTTTTTCAGCAAAGAGCCCATATGCGAGAAGCCCTTCATAGAGTTCATCGGATGATATTTCATCCATAAAGTCTGTATACTTTTTGTCCATGAATATGTTCGCCTCCCAAATTGATTTTTAAGTAACGTAACCAGCAAATAACAGGATATTTGTTAATTGCTGGTTGATTGCTTGTGCCGACAGTGCCACGTCTTGACCGCTCTTTTTGCGTTCTGATTGTCGATTACAAAGGTCGTGTCAATATTTTTCGTAATGAGGCTATGATTTTGTCCACTTGTTCCTCATTGTTGTCCATGCCGAGTGTGATGCGAATTGTTCCCCTCGCATACGCTTCTGGCACTGCTATTGCCTTGATTACATGTGACAGCACTGTGTTTTTGGAATTACAAGCTGATCCTGTTGCAACGGCAATCCCCATCAAGTCAAGACGGTGCAGCAGCATTTCCCCATCAACGCCTCTGAAAGAAATGGATATGCTCCCCGGAACGTGTTTCTCAGCGCCGTTCACAATAAAATCCAGAGAGGCGGAATGAAGCCCGTAGATTAACCGATGCCGCAAATTTTCAAGGTATTGCTGCTCATTGTCAATAGACTGCATATGTTCTTGCAGCGCAACTGCCATACCAACAATCGATGCTACGTTTTCTGTTCCGGAACGCATACCCTTTTCCTGTCCACCACCATGCAATAGCGGTTCAAGCGGTGTGCCTTTTTTTAGATAAAGGAAACCGACACCTTTCGGACCGTTAAATTTGTGCGCTGATGCTGATAACATATCAACATCAATCGTATGCACTTTTACATGCTCATGCCCCATGATTTGAACAGCATCCGTATGAAAAAGTACCCCGTGTTCATGCGCAATGCGACTATACTCCCATACCGGCTCGATTGTGCCGATTTCATTATTGGCATACATGATGGACAATAAAACGGTAGCATCATTGATTGCATCCCTTAAATCAGATTCCTTAATTAAACCAGAATGATCGACGGGAAGATACACCACTTCATATCCAAGCTTTTCAAGAAAGCCACAGGTATGCAGAATTGCATGATGCTCAATACAGCTTGTAATAATGCGTTTCCGCTGGTCGGGAAAACGCAATGCCGTGCCCAATAGCGCCCAATTATCGGATTCCGTTCCGCATGATGTAAAGAAAATTTCATCGGGATCTGCATCAATTGCTTCAGCAATGATTACCCGGGCATCAGCAATAGCCTTGCGTGGATTTCGCGCAAGGCTATAAAGCGTTGAGGGATTGCCATACTCTTCACACAGCCAAGGGAGCATTGCCTCCTTAGCCTGATTGGAAAGCATCGTGGTAGCAGCATGGTCAGCATATATCATCAGAGAATCACCTGCTTATTTACTTATGGGTTATTTCAGGAATACTCTTGCTAAGTACATCGTATTCCTTGGGATCAATGATGCAAAGCTGCTTATAGATAATCGAACGCATATCGATGGCCGGTTTCAGACAATACTTTTCAAATTCTTCCCATGAAATATCGTCCTTAGATTGCACATGGGGGAATAATAACTTCAGCAAGGCAGTACACAGTCTTGTGATTGCTGTCATATGTCGCTTATCTGCTTTGGGCGGTGCTGAAATGAGCTCATCCACGATAGATGCGTAGCTTAAATCATCGCGTAAAGCGTGCAGCACTTCAGCAAAATATTCAGTATTGATGGCCCAGCCCTTGGCAATCATTCCGGTTGTCATTCGAGGAATTTCCCATCCGGGAATAAAGCCATGAAAACGGTCTAACGTTGCTGATTCACCGAAAACTTCACTGATATGTTCAACCATGTTCTTGTTGATGTCGAAGCGATCTGCATCAATATTGCCCAGCACAATGACACCGGCATCTGCAGTCAGCATCGCATCAAAACCTTTGATTTCGCCGAACTCCATATAGTGCTTCAATGCCTGCTGAATTTGACCGGGCTGCTCGAAGGTTATTGACTGCACTTCATCAAAACCAACATAGTCGAACCGGGTAAGCAAGCCGCCCACTTTTTTCGCATTGTCATAAATCAAGGATGCACGAGAAACTGTACCGCCGCTGATAAGCCAACCACGTTTGCTGATTTTCTCAAACACATAACTTTTCCCAGTGCCTTTCGGTGCGAGCTCAATCATATTGAGTCGCTTTTCCACAAAAGGCAAAAGCCTGCGCAAAAAGAACAGCTTCGTTTCTTCGCTGACTTCACCATCTTTGTTGCAGTAGCCATCAGGATTATAGTCAACAGCACTAATGATGACGTCAATCCATTCCTGCGTTGTAAATTCTCGCCGCGCTTCTCGGTAAAAATCCAAGTCAATGGAATACGGGCAAAACGGCTTGTAGCCCACCATTGTGATGATGCCCTTCGGCTTCGAAGGTGTTCCTTCCATCGTCCATGAAAGTGAAACAATGCCCCAATTTTCGCTTTCGTGCAGAAGCGTTGATTGCCATTCTTCCGCAACATCGAATGCGACAACGCCAGCTGCACCACCGCGAGAACCACCGAAATCAGGCAATTCAAACATGGTTTTCCCGCGCTTGACATCGACGGACACCCGCACTCGTGCCAAGAATTGCACAGTTTCCCCATTCACCATTTGGAACTTATATTGTTCGAAGTCATCTCGATTGGGAATGTACCGTTTGATGTATCGACGAACACTATCGTAGTCAATGCTGCCATCATCATCCGAAAACTTCATGACCAACCAGTCTCGCATGTAAGATGGAATACTGAGGTTGGAGAAATACTGGCTGCGCTGGGGATCTTTAAGCACCACCATATCAGCAAATACTTCTCTGACTTTCTCTTCAAGCATGATAAGCCTCCGTTATAAGAACAAGGTACAGCCTTGTTCCTTGAACTCCTGAATTTTCTCGATTAAATCCTGCTCCGTACAGCCAATATACTCAGCAAGACAGCAAATGCAGTAGAAATCTTCAGTATCCGCATCAATCAGTTTTCGGCTTAAAGCAACTTCGTCTTTCGATAGTTGTTTTCCACAATCGCAGCAGGTTTTCTTCCGCGTCAAGGCAAATCACCATCCCCTCCACCAAGTGCAGAAAGAATCTTAAGCGGTTCGGTAACAACAAGTACACCATCAGCTGCAATAGATGCAGCATAGGTGTTAGGTGCAATGCCCGGGAACTCAATTGTCCACTGCTTTTTGTCGGAAGAAGGAGTGCATTTCCCCTCATGGCTCCCCAGCTTGACTTGAAGCGAATGAACAGGACGGCTAAATTTTAGAACAGGTTTTGCCTTCTTCATCATTATCTTAACTTCAGACTTTTGCCATTGAGCAGTTAGCGGCTTTTCCTTTATGCTGTCATAAACAACAACAGGGACTAACATTTCTTCCGGGGTTGCACCACCGTGTACCTCACCGTAGATTGCATTTTCATCGTCAGCGCCAGCTGCAAAGCCGGATTGCGTGAAATGATCATAATTGGTAAACACAAGGTATTGGCAACCAGCACTATCTTTGGCAATTGTCTGATATGTCTGTGCAATTGCTGGCGCGGTTAATTTGCAATAGCGGCCATGACTGTATACAGTTGCACCTTGCGGCGGATTCATTCCATCAGATTTATGGAAAAAACGTGCTGCCAAACGACTTGTGCCGTGATCACCGGTAATAATTACGCGATGATATGACGCAAGAAGTTCGTCAACCCTTGCGGCAAGGCTGCCCACAAAAGAAATCTGTTCTTCTATGCAGGCATAGTAATCCGGAATATCAATGACTCCCTTATGTGCCAATTTGTCCAACCGATCCAGCTTCATATGCGGCGCATTCATCTGCTTCCACTGCTCATTAAAACAGGTTTCAGTTGGGAGTGTTGCCTGTGCAATTGAAATGCCGGCAATTTTGCCATTCTGATTCTGCTCAAGCGACCAAACAAGCAGTGGAAGCCATTCTGCGCCCAGTGCATCAATCCATAGGACAATGCAATCGTCTGTTACCGATTCGCTAAGGAGCGCATATCGATAATCGTAAGAATCAGTCCGAATGCCAGAGAAATAGAGCTCTTCATCTGTTGGCAAAGAATTTTCAAGTTTATAGGATTTGTATAGTGCAAAATACCTGTTCAAATCAGAATCATATGTTTTACCACCGAGGTATGCATAAAGCGCCGGATATGTCTTTTCAAGGAGTGCACAGTTTCGTACTTGATTCGCATCTTCGCGCATCCATTTACCAATCATGTGAAGCAAATATACTTTCTCTTCTTTACTTCCACCTGATAAGAACTTAAGCCGTTCTTCATACACGGCAATCCTATCCAATTCGCCGAAAAAGATACTATCTTTTTGCAGTTTCATAGCTGAAACGAGACGCTGACTATCGTTATCCCATTCAGGATGAGAAGAGCGAAGATGAAAAATATCATGTAGTACATGCTCGGGAATATCTTGTAGATTGGTACTGGCCTGAATGCAGTGATAGAGATAACTGTTCTCTGGATGACGTTTGAGCCAAAGAGATACCAGTTGCTTTTGTCCTTCTGAAAGCACAGTCCATTTACTCATAGCATCAATTTCATGAAATTCCGCCATATTAAGCGCAGATAAAATAGCGTCATCCAGTGTTTTCCCCGCCAACGAATATTCGAATAGTATATGTTGGGCTTCCAGCGGGCAGGTATCTTTTGTCAGTGCGTAACCATCCTGAAGGTTTTCCTGAACAAAAGAAAAGGTATCTCGAATCACACGGATGGAGACAGTTCCCTCTGTAGGCTGAACAGATGCATAACGATTTGTTAATAATAGAAATTTGCTTTGATTTGCAGAAGGCTCTGCCCAGTGTTCATACCACGCCTGCAATCCGTTAAGTACAACTCCCGTCTGTGCAGATAATTGCGAAATATATTGTTCAAATGCCCCAGACAAAACTAATAGACTCATATGTTCTTCCTCTTCGTCCGACGAAGAACAATCCATATAAAAATCATTTTGCCGTTCATCTTCACAGAGATGCAAAGAACGGTCATGCCACTGAGCTTCGCATCCCCATAGTGGAATGATGATTCGACCGCGGCTGGTTGCGGGAGCCTGATAGCTCCACAGCGAAGAAAAGCGGTTGTTTTCTACTTCACTCTTGCCGAACAGGCGAAGATATTCGCTCACACCAGTCAGAATGACCCATTGATTGGCATATTGGGAAGCTGTTAAGTTGCTATACCGCGGCATTACATCAGCAGAGGAAAACAATTCAGCAGGCGAAACTTTCACGATGTCTGGAATTTTTTGAAGCTCAGAAAGAAGCTCGCAGTACTGCTTCACATTTTTAACCATGATAGCACGACAAGGAAAGCGAGAAGGGATTCCCTCCTGCTTTTCCTTGTTCAGCTTATCAATAACCTGCAAAATAGTCATCTCTATTTCCTCCCTTATTTGGTGAAGAAATCACAGAATTCTGGGTGCTCATCTAAAAATTGCACAACACGGCTGCGCAGATCATCTTCAGGCATAGCGGCAGCTCTTTTCTTTGCACCCGCCAGTTTCTCCTTTTTTGCTTTTTCTTTCTGCGCATTCTTCAGCAACCCAACAAGCGTCGGCAGATCAGAAGTGTCCCATGCACTCATGTCGTTGCCAATGCGCATCTTGGCCTGAGCAAGGATAACTGGGCCGCATTCTTGGAAGAGTGATGCATATTCAATGCCTATAATTTTCATAAAAGCATCATTAATCTTTGCATCATCGTTCAGAATAGCGGCATCCATGGTGGCCAGTGTGTTAATTGCATTCTGAACACTTTGGTCAAGCACGCGATTATTCTTCTGCACGTCAATCAACGTGACAAAGTCCTTTTTGAACTCTTTCGGAATAATCCAGAGCAGCGGTGCGCTATGATCGGAACACCACGCCTTAACAGACTCCTTACCTGTCAAGCTGAGCCAGCGTTCTTGAAGCAGCGCACGATTTCTAACCTGACTAATGCGACCAATCTGTGTTTTCAACTCTTTCTCGAACTGAGATAGCGATGTATCGCAGGTCATATCTTTAAGACCAGCGTAAATTGAATCAAGTTCCTGCTGTGTGCAGTCAATATCCTCGCTTTCCAGAATATCAGCCAGCACAGGTCTGGCATCTTTCAAGCAGTCCATGGCATTTTTTCCATACTGCGTTAGAACTGCAATGTCAGCAGTACGCTCCTCTTGCGTCATATGGCTGATGCCATTGTGAGAAACTTTATACAGAATTTGCATTGCCGAAAACCAAGACTTATCCAGCTTCGCAATGGCTGCCATAGAAACTCGCAGAAACTTGAAAAGGTTAGCAAGGTCTTTCACAGCATCTTCTGTGCTGTGGTAGACTTTTTCCAAGGCACTGTTCAGCGCATCAAGATAGCCGTATTCGCTTACGATGTCCGGCAACTTTCCCTTTACCTGCTCCTCTGTCCAAGTATAGATGGCATTTTGCATCACCATGTGCAGCTTGTCGCTAAGCGCTTCTGGCGTCACAGAGAGCTTGCCTGCAATCGCCTTCAATTCAGGCGATGCATCAAACAGGAAGGTGCGGAAAGCAACAGCCATTATGTTCTTATCTTGGAATGCCTTTGTGAGATTGACTCTCAGTTTGCCGCGACCGTTAAAAAGCTGAAGAACATTGCTCATGGCACCTTCACGGTTATTTTCAGCAGCAATGAATTCTTGCATATTGTCAATAATCTTCATCGCTGCCTGCTTGAAATCAGGACTGCCGTAGGATGCATCTGGCAGATACTTGAGTGCCCAGAACGGAGAACCGGACTTCGTTACAGCTTCACGCATATTGTGCCAGCATTCTGTTTCATTGGCAATCTGTGCATCCGACAGATTCAGAATACATTTGGCATACTGACGGAAGTTCTGGAATGTAACGCTGCCTGCAGAGAGGTAGTCGGTTGTCATGATTCCCTTAACCATGTTCAGAATCAATGTTTTGAGCGTGGCATCACCCAGAACATGCGTGCTTTGCACGTTGTCTGTCCAGCTAAAAGCACTATCCTTATAGCAAGAAAACACATAGCCAAGCAGAACGCCGCAGGCAATGCAATTGTAATAACCGAACGGTGCTGCTTGCAGCTTTACCCACAAATCGCTCAAAACTACTTTCTGCCCGGACTCCATCTCATCACGAATCAACTTAGCAAGTGCACTGACGGATGTGGCTTGCTTGCTGCCATTGGCATCTACCATGCTGTTAATGGTATTCAAAGAAAGTAGACCGGGCAGTTTCAAACCATCAAGAACGTTTTTCAACTGAGAATTTGTTGCTGCGCGAGTAATGCCCGCAAGTGGTGCCGGATCATTGCAAGGCTTATAGGCAGTGCTGGTGACAACGATAGTTTCCGGCGCATACGGGAAGAGTACATCCTGCACGTTCGTGCGGATGGTCTTTCTCAGATTGGGCATGCCAAACTGGTTGGTAAATACATTTTTCTCATTCCACGCGATGATTTTGCTGCCGTTTACAGCCTCATTGACCCATGTATTTACAATGATGCGGGCATCGTTTTCATGTTGGGAAGCTGCAGCGGTCTGCGCACCAGCACTTGCCAGTTCCTGCTTTGTGATGCTTGTCAACCACTGCTTCCGTTTTTCGTCAGTGAACGGTGTTTTGACCAAAGCGATAATCAACCGAGGTTCGCCGGAAAGCGCTGCATGATTTTCCAAATCCTTTTGAATGGACATGTACTGGGCATCATCACGCACTGTAACAATCAGCAAGCCGAGCTTATAGGGACACTTATCAAGCTCCTTCTTGATTTCTTCCAGACGTGTTTTAATGGAAAGCGTTTCTGCGCAGCATACGCAGATCTTCATGCGCTTGAAGGCAGCATCATTTTCATCCCATGCCATCTTCTCAAAAATCGATGAGAACTTGCCATCTTTTGCGAACATCTGATAACGGCTATACTTGGTGTCGTTTGCTTCGTAGCGGATTTTGAAGTCATCACCATTTCCACCACGGAAAGGCAGCTGCAAGCGGATAACACCATTCGTAGCTTCATCGCGAAGCAGTATTTTGCAATCTTCCAGGGTTGTAAGCAAGTCCTTCACCTTGTCAGCAGACATTACACCAGCCAAACAATTGATTAAGCAGTCTTGTGTGGCAGAAATACCGCCATGTGCCTTCATACCACCATAAACGCCTTTTGTGGAGGACATGACTGCAAGCAGCAGCATAGCTGTCTTAAACACGCAATGCGCATTCTCATCGTTTTCTACCAAATGTTTGCTTTCTTCGTAGTGATGAATATATTCGGCAGCTTTGGTGTCCTTGTCGCTGAAGTCGCTTGTGCGGGTGAAGAAATAGTCCCACAGCCAGTCGGGCGTGAGCCAACAGAATTGGTCATCCGGGCCATACTTGCTGATATAGCCGAGGAAGCCCAATTCGGTGCTGGATCCATCCTTCATAAAGCGGAACATCGTTCGCTGCGCCGCGGCAAAGCTCTCTGCAACGCGGGAGAGCAGACGAATCGTCATGGGGTGCATTGGGCAAAACAGCTGGATATGTTCGCTGATTTTATCATCCAGCCCGGACATGTCCGGCAGGGAAGGCTGAATCCGCTTGATGACTGCCTTGCGATCTTCCTTCCACGTTTCGCTCATGCCGTTGCGGACGTTAATAGAGCCAGCAATCAAGTCAAAGGCGGCATCCGCACTAACATGGAACTCCGTCTGGTGGAAACGGTTGGTAATCATCTGATAGCGGTCTTTGCCCATGCTATCCACCATTTCCTGACTGCGGTGAACGACATAGAGCATAAACAGCGGCTGCACCTTGCAGAATTCGGAAATCTGCTGCATAACCGTATGATCATCGCTGTGGGCAACGTACTCGGTAAACTCGTCCCAGATAAAGAAAATACCGCTCTTGGAGAGCCCGTTGCTTTCAATCACATCGGCAATCCACGCCTTGAAGGTATCAAGGTTGTTGATTAAGCCGCCGCGCCGACGAATTATGGCAGCAGCCGCTTGAATAGCTTTCAGATTTCCTTCATTGACTTGGGCACGCAGTTCGTCGGCGGAGCTGTAATCATCACCCAGCGAGGTCGTTTCTATCAGATAATCCCAGTTTGTGCCGGGGTCGTCCAGCTTCGCCTTTACAGCATCAAGTAAAGAACTGCTTCCGAGCTGTGCTTTGTCACCAAATTTTGCAACCAGTGACTGCTGTATTGCTTGTTCCATCTCCAGCAGCATCATGTCGCCAGACCGTATACCGCTGCATCCGGTCTTCCATACGACGAGGAAGTCGCCCTTGCTGCGGAATTTCATCACGCGGTTCTTGTACTTCGCCAAGCGGTTGGATGCCGCGAGAAAATCGCCCACCACTTCCGGCTTTTCTTCCATCAAGTGCTTGACGAAGATGGCGGCATAGCTCTTGCCAGTTCCGTAAGAGCCGTGAATCCAGAAGGAGCGGCGCAAGTCGGGTGCTTCATTGCCGATAGACTGGCACATCTGCTCGACAAGGGACTCCATATCATCCCCGACGATATACTCGCGCCATAGGTTTGTATTTCGCGTATCCGCATCAATGTCAACGACCGACTCGAAAGACGGGTTGATTTCAAGATAATTGCTGTATTTGGCGGTGGGCATGGCTGCATATTCCTTTCTGTGTTATTCTTCAGCAAGCACCAGAATGTCCAAAGAAGAAATTCCGGGTTCAAGAATGATGTTATCCAGATTGGCAACGAAAGACACGCGGATGTACTTCGGGAAGTCCACCGCCAGCCCTTGCACATGTTCGCGGAAGTTCTTCACGTCAATACCGAAGATGTCTGCCGGGGACATGCCCGCGCCGTCAGGGTTGTTGTGGGCGTTCACGAGGTCAGTGAATGTAAAGCTGTAACGGCCGGTGCGCTCCGCGTAGAGATACAGCGCATAGAGCAATGCGGCGGCGTGGGGGTAATCCCAACCGGCACGGAGGTAGGAATATGTATTCTTTGTAATCTCCATTGCAACCCCCTGCTTGATAGCTGAACCAATGGGGGATTGGCGGAGCGTTTCAGTCAGTGCGGTAATTGCGTTGTCACGGCTCGACTTAGAACCATTCTCGCCCAACATGACGACGAGGTCGCCCTTCTCATAGGTTGCGCCAATTTCGGCATTTAAGCAATACCAATGACAAATTGTGGAGTTGTACGCCAAATTTGCCCAGATAACAGCCCAAGTAATCGGTTTATAGGGCCCGAACTTGATCAGTTTTTCTCCAATGGGTGTGATGGATAGAGACTTGTTTTTGCTGTTACTTTCCAGCATCTGCGATTCCTTGAGCCAGACTTTCAATGCATCATATTGACGATTGCCAAGAACTCCTTGCCCGAAGCACTCTACGCCTTCAGACATAAAATGTTCAACCCAAGCCTGCCTTAATCCAAAGTGCTGATAGGGATTCATGCCCTTCATATCCATACCGTTTCCGCCTCCATTTGTTGTGCTGAGCGACTTTGCAAGCAAACAGCTTTTCTCTGAAAAAGTTAGACAGTTATAGCAATGGACACAAATTGACTGTCTTATTAGAATTGAGCCATCTGACTGAATAGTAAACGCGCCCGTTGGACATTGCACAACACATGCGCGGCAGCCTTTACAGAAAGCACATTTATACGCAATTCCTCTTAGATGGCTGATAACAAATCTGTCCATCTTTGAGAATGGCTTATACGAAACTTTTAATGAACTTTCTTCCCTTACTATTCGATACTCATAGTTAATTCCACTAATTTTGTGAACACCGTGTATGTCGTTCTGTTCAGTAATAGAGCCGAGAATGGGTGCAACCGATAGCCAATTCTGTGTCGCGTTATTGATAGTGAAAGTGAGTTCATTATTCTGAATTTGCTCTGTTACTCGATTTCCTCCGTTGAGGAGCCCTCGTCCCCCCATTCGAGCCTTCCATCCACCATCTTCAATATACTTTTTGACTTCGTTTTCAGGCTTCGTTCTTTTTGCATATTCCTCTACACGTTGCAGCAAAGGTTCCATTTCGTTTTTGTAATATGCGTTTGCTATACCATCCCACCAATCGGATGACAACGGACAGACCATACATCCGACTCTGAACAAGCCAAGACGATAAGCATTGTTTATCATCAATGAATTTTTTAGAATATAACAGTATAATTCAGCTGTATTCCATTTGTGTATTGGGCTGGCATTCACCTGACTAATGTTCTTTGCTCCTTCACTTACATCGTCGTATTTGGCTCTTCTTGCACTTTCTTCTGCTCTAACACCATCAAATACAACAGCTTTGGCGTTATAATTACCAATAATCTCTCGCAACTTGATAATGGTCGGAACAGACTTGTGAACAACGCAACACCAACGCATCCTGCGACCGGGAGGCCCAAACTCATCCCAAGAATCAGTCGGTTTCATATGGCACTTTGCTTCTTCAAACCGCAAGTTCGGCCATAGTCGCTTTGCCGCATCGACTGCTTTTAGAGTGTCCGATAGTTCCATGCCAGTATTGCTAAATACAACATAAAAATCTCCGGGAGCTAAAGCCTTAGAGGTTAAATCGAGTAGAACAAGAGAGTCTTTGCCGCCTGAAAAGGCACAAATGAACGAATAGCCCTTAGGCTGATATTTCTCGTGCTGCGTTTGAATAAATTGTATTGCCTTCTGTTCGAGGCTTACCATAAGAGCCTGATTAACCTCGTAAAGGCGTTCAACATCTATTGGCTTAAGTTGAAGTCTATCTTCGGTCAATAGTTTGATTGTTGGTTTTGTGTAGAACCCACCACCCTGTGCCTCTGCCACACATTCACCATTTATTACATAACGGCGAATACCTTCAGCCCACAATAGAGGATTATCGGTATCTTTGGGATAGTCCCAATATTGATCCATCCCAAAAAAGTCCAGTTCTTCATGAAAGACTGGACGAATTTCTTTTTGAATCTTTGCATCAATGGTCAGACGGAAGATGCCATATTCCGCTGTCCACTCATAGCCATACATGGACTAACTACACCCCCGTCAGCGGAGTAAATTTCCGCATTTTTCTTTGCTTAACCATGGACGATACTGATGCAATGCTGTATGACAATTCGGACACACGGTGATAAAGTCACAGGATGTGTATTTCTTACTGCCATCCATATCGCTTGGTGGAATAACAAGGTGCTTCTGAAGTAAATTGCCACAGTACTGATATAAAGAATCTGGTGACAATTGGCATATCATGCAGCGTCCCTCTAAATCGTATTTTTTACCATCGCGATTTTCAATGAACCTATGAAGATGACTTAGCAACGCACCTTCTGGGAAACCATTCTGCTCTAAATCACTGCCAAATGGTGCGAGTGCATAGTATGGAATGTTTCGACGAATTGCCTGTGCTACGGCATGCAATTCGTCATGTTTGCCTCTATATTCTGCATCAACCTGAAAAAACAGACAGCCGACATTCCATATTTTTTGACTATCAGAATAGCCCTTTTCAAAGCGCTCTATCTGGTGACTTACACCAACACAATTACGAAAATTATCCGGACGTTTTTCTAACGGATGAATCGGCAGTTTGTTTAATACAGCACTAAGTTCTTTGATGCTCTCAGAAGCGGGCGATAAGCTTTTCCCCTCGGCGGAATATAACACATCTAATGAAAGGATAATTTCGTCTCGAGTAAAGCTAACATTCGCCATAACCATCACACCTTTACAGCAACATATTTCCCATCGGCATCCCAAGCAAAGCGCCCGTCTTTTGCCAGCGCCTTGGGCATATTCCAAATCAGCTCATTACCCGCAATCATGCCGCGCTGAACCAGCAGCTGACGCAGTTCCTCTGCTTCAAAACGGCGCTGCTCAACCTGATCATCAACAAGAAATGCAACCACCGCATCAGCAAATGTGCTGATTTCGCTGGTGCTGCTGACAATCATGGCATGTAAGGTGTCGAGCGCCTGCGTATTCATCGCGCAAATCGTATGTGTGCCGTTCAGCTCCTTGCTGAAGTGCATCAATACGCTCTGCAACAGCAGGGGTGTCCAGTTCCTATTTCCCGGCAGCGCTGGTAGCTGCGTATACCACCACGGCTGAATGTCGCGCAGAACAACGTGATCACCCATGTCGGCAAACAAATTATCCAGCGCCTTCTGCGCGGTTACAAACCATGCATCATCAAAGCCGATACTTTCGGCTGTGATGAATGTACGCGGTGCATAGAAGAGGAAGGTGGGTTTTGAGTATATCTGCATCTGCGTGCGCATACCGTTCGTCTTAATTCCGACGCTCTTCAAGTATTCTTCCAGCTCGTCCTCCACGAAGAAACCACCCTGCTCACGCGCGAAGTTGCGCATGATGTCAAGGTTCGTAGTAACCGCGGTTTCTCCTCTGGAAATGTGGGTCTTGGACTGGAATACGAGATGCTTCCCGTGGTAATCGACCTTCTCGAACAGGTGCTGCGCCAAGTCATACACAGCCCGAGTATCGTCCATATTGTTGTCGTTCAGGAACATCTGCATATCCGCATGGACATACTCGTAGAGTTGCGCGGCGGACACATAGCCGTTGTTCTTGGCAAGCAGTTTGTCAAGAATCTTCTCCATCTGGTTTGCGCCATCTTCCCAATCCACAAAGGCATCTTCGTGAATGAGCTTGCCAGCGACGGAGACAATTCGGGGAGAATCCGCCACAGCCTGCTTTGTGGCTACCATGGTTGTTCGCAGTTGACTATAAAGGTTTTCCATCGAAATACCATCAATGTCAGCTGCAAGGACAATCTTCTCCGCACGTTCCGTAAGAAAGGCATTCGCCGGAACGAATGTCTTGGCTTCAGGCTGCGGGGTGGGGGCGATTTCGGGCTGACTGGCAGCCTCGGGTTGCTGGGGAGGTACGGAAACATCAGGCTGCTTGGGCACCTCCGGCGACCGAGGTGTCGTCGGCTGATTGAGCGTCCCGAGTTGCTTGGGCAATGCAGAATGTTGCGGTGGCTCAGTCTGTTGGGGAGGCTTTGTTTCTTTGGGTGCATTCTGATGCTGCTCGGATTCCAGCTTAGGCTGAACAGTATTAGCAATCGGCTGCTGTACAGCAGATTGCGCTTTCTGAGGCTCTGACATGGAAACCGGGCAATCAGGCTCGTTGCACATTTTGCAAATCCACTGACCGTAAACCACCGCAGCCTGTGCAGTAAGCGAGCCTGTGATGTAAGCAACCGGGTTCATCAACTTAGCGCAATCGCTGGAAGATGGCGTTCGGGAAAGTACGATAGAACCTTTTCCGTTATACGGCATGTCCAGCAGCGATCTGATTTTCAGCGGATACTTCTGCGCAATATTCTCGCAGAAAGCCGCGAAAGACTCAGCCGGTGAGTTGCCCTGATAGGCAGATGTTTTCGTCTGAAGGGTATACAGCTGTTCCGGGGCACTCTGCTTGACTGGCTTGAGGCGAGACATAATCTGCTTATAGATCGCCTGACGCTGTCCGATGCTATACAAACCGTAACGATTCATGAATGCCCAAGGATTTATCTTCTCGAACTGTTCTACCGTCGTGATGTCTTGCTGAAGCAAGCATTCCAGTAGCGGTGCATATTCATCTTCGGCCAGCAGTGCAAAAAGTTCTGGACTTATAGACTTTTCGGGATTGACAGCTTTCGGTGATTCCATTGGCTGTAATGGACTTTCAACAACAAACTGCGGTTTCTTTTGCAAATACCATCCCGGTCGACCATCAGTAGCCTTTGCGCCGCCCTTGGCATATTTGAAATCGTAACCCATCTGATGCAGCTTAATCGTATGCGGGTAGATGCTCATATCGCCAATCAGCCAAAGGCAACCGTTCTGATGACGCTTATCAATCCATGCAATTCCGTTTTGATCGGCATAAACCAAAACCGGGTCAGCTGCAACGCCTTCCATTACAAGCTGCTGTGTAATAACAGTTTTTTCTGCTGGCACTTCTTTAGCCGCAGGAGCAGGAAGAACTTGAGCTTTTGATTCTTGCGGCAGCGGTTTCGGTATTGCAGAAGGCTGATTAAGGGGAACGTTCTGTTTTGCTTCAGACGTTTTAGCAGCTTTATTTTCTTTCAGCATCCGCACATAAAGCTGCACGGCAGATACACAGCAGTCATTATATTTGCGGTTTAGCTGATGAAACGCATCATCTGCCAGCAGTGACAGAAGTATGTGACTGACTGCGGCATCGCTCGTTAGTTCGAGTATACTTCCACCATAGTCTGCGTTTTTCGAAATAAACACATCAGCAGCTAACAACGCATCAATTAACCGCTGAATAGCTGATGCCGAATTTCCTTGCTTGCTCAAAAAACTACGAAAGCACTCTAACGAGCGGTTGGCAGCCTGGGAGAGTGATGCCGATTCGTGCATTTGCACCGTCACAGTAGAGTTTCTTGTTGTGGAACCTTTATCTACAGAACTCTTCGGTCTACTATTTGGTGCGGATGACGCTACGCGAGACTGCACTTTCTTCGAATTTTCAATTGATATATATTTCGCATAATATTGCAAAAAGGACAACATGCGATCTGACTTTTTGCGATTAAAGAGCTTGAAAATCTTGTCACGAGAAAGGCAGACACGAAGGCGATCAATGGTAGCTGCATCAGATACTTCGAAGATAGGTTCGTTCAGAAACTTTTTGTTTACACAATAAGTTTCAAGATCTGTGGCTGCTACATACAAATCTGACAGACATGCAGGCGATACGTTCTGTGCAAGCCATTCAAAGAAAGCGCTTCTTGCATTGGCATCAGTCTGCTGTTGCGCCATAACTCTCATCCTTTCATCGATTACAACAGGAGTGCTTCTTCTCAGTAGCGACGCAAACGATAGCTTACGGTTACTCAATCCAAAGGAGGGTAGAGAGCTGTAATGCAACGTTCGTCCCTTCGACTGCTATATCAATTCAATCAGGTTTCCCTGAGAAATAGTGTGATTTTTATTGGCGTTTCCTTTAGCAATGCTAAAAGGGGGGCGAAATGACGATGACATAGTTCACGAATCGTCACCGACAAACACCTCCAATCCACCAATTATCATTATATAGTGCATTTTCGCCGTTGTCAATATCGTTAGCTTTTATTTTATATATTATGCTACTCTGATAGAAGAAAACAAGTCCAATAGCACAGCTGCTTCATAGTGCAATCAATTTCAACTTCAATTGCAAAAACAGTCATCTGTGACTTTGAGAACCCATCCCCCTCAAAAAGTTGAGAAACTTTGAGAACGTTTGAGAAGCTTTGAGAAGGAATGAGAAAGTTTGAGAAAAAAATCTGTGCTATACTATATCGTGTTATCAAGCCCCCTCCCCACCAAACCCTTGCTTGATAACATCATTCCCCGCCGCGCACACAAACAGCAGCGCATAGCACAAAACAGGACAAATTAGCAGCGAACAGGACGAAACAGCACAAAACAGCACGCTTTAGCAAATAAACCTGTGCTATGATAGTATCGTCGGAAGTTCGCAGCCCCCGACAGAGGCAATCAGCGTCATGCTGACTGCCTTTTTCTAGTGCGCCCGGCAAGAGCAACAACTAAGTGGTGAGAGACCACAACGCGCTCGGCAG
>ENA-OUUV01000873-OUUV01000873.1-human-gut-metagenome-genome-assembly--contig:-NODE-873-length-17033-cov-11.229002_pt1 | contig 17033 bp, 13 predicted proteins | sample MGYA00237952_ERZ548838 | MGnify/ENA primary metagenome ERZ548838 (study PRJEB26490, sample SAMN05194705) | human gut metagenome | biome: terrestrial biome; feature: human-associated habitat; material... | reverse complement strand
CCTCCATATCCTGAACGGAAATGAGCTTATCGAGATACTGCGATCTGTTTTTTAACTCCATGATCCTGTCACCACCTTGAAACCATGATAGCACATCTACGGCATTAAGTAAAGTTTTTCACATTGATGTGAAAAACTTTTTTTCTGTCGAAGTTATTCACATCAATGCTACTTTTGCCGAGCCTGCGCCCCACGGTATCGCCGCCTCACGCGCTGCGCCTGAGACGCAGCAGATTGGTTCGAGCGACGAGCTTGGACTTGCGCGGGTACGGGATGCACTGCATTGCGGTGTTCACTGCCTCGCGGCTCCCCACGAGGATGACCTCCTTCCGCGCTCGTGAGATCGCGGTGTAGAGCAGATTGCGATACAGCATTTTTGCAGTCGCCGTGCTCACCGGCATGAGGATGGCGTCATACTGGCTGCCCTGACTTTTATGTACCGTCAGCGCATAGGCGAGCGCAAGGCGCGGCGGGGGCGCGTCGTCATTGGCAGCGCCGTATTTCTCCATACAGTCGATCTGCCAGGTCTTCAACGTTCCCCTGACCGCAAGCGTGGCGACACGGTGAGGCTTCTCTCCGCGAATATACAGCACGCCGACATCGCCGTTGCAGATATTGTAATAGGAGTTATTCTGCGTAACGATGACACGGTCGCCGTCACGGAATGCTCCCCATGTCTGCTTTTCCGCTGTCAGCGGGTTGACTTCATTTTGCAGGCGTGTGTTGAGCGCCTGTACGGAAAAGTCGGTTTTGGTCTTCACCGGAGAGAGGACCTGAATGCTCTCACCCGCCCGGTATTCTTGCATTCCATCCCAAGGGAGATGAGGGAAAGATATTCGTTGAAATGTTGATAGGTTAATTGCGAAACATTTCAGTGAGCGGCGCACGACGTCTCCCCCACGTTGCGAATCATCCGCGTGATCGTGTGCCAATAGAGGGTGAAATCCTCCCTTTGCGGGGCTTCACTTGAATCGTTGAGCCTTAGCTGAAATCATTTGTCGAACTTTGTATTTTATCAGTTATAACTGATAGATTTGCAATTTCGGCATTGATTTTCATTTGTAAGTGTGATATTCTATGACCAAATACGGAAGGAGGTCGAGGTTTTATGATCAAACGCGAACTGTATATGAGCCGTATCCGCCCGTTCATCGGGACGGAGTTGATCAAGGTCATGACCGGTATCCGCCGCTGCGGAAAGTCGGTCATGTTGGAGCTGATCCAGCAGGAACTCACGGAGTCCGGCGTCAGCTCGGCGCAGTTTATCGCCATCAACTTTGAGGATATGAGCTATTCTCACCTGCAAACCGCGCAGGCGCTGCACGACGAGATCACCAAGCGCGCCAAGGAGATCGGCGGCAAGATATACCTCTTTTTCGATGAGATTCAGGAGGTCAAGGACTGGGAGAAGTGCATCAACTCTCTCCGCGTCTCGCTGGATTGTGACATCTACATCACCGGCTCCAATGCAAAGCTGCTGTCCGGTGAGCTTGCGACCTATTTGGGCGGACGGTATGTGGAGTTTGTGATCTATCCGTTCTCATTCGGGGAGTTCATGGAGCTATATCGCTCGATCACACCCGATGCGTCCATCCAGCAGTGTTTCCAAAAGTACCTGCTTGCCGGAGGGATGCCCTATCTTGCAAATCTCCGGTATGCGGATGCGCCGTCCAAGCAATATCTTCACGATCTGTTCAACTCTGTCCAGCTCAAGGACATCGTGAAGCGGAATAAAATCCGGGATGTAGATTTGCTGGAACGGATCATTGCCTATGTGATCGCCAATGTGGGAACGACCTTCTCGGCGACCTCGCTTGCGAGGTTCCTGAAAAATGAGCAGCGCACCGTTGCCCCGGAAACGATCCTGAACTATATCAAATACTGCTGCGAGGCGTACCTGTTCTATCAGGTGAAGCGGGAAGATTTGCAGGGCAAACAGATCCTTGCCTCCAATGAGAAGTATTATATTGCCGACCATGGCATCCGCGAGGCGGTCTTTGGCGGCAATATGCGGGACATCAACCTCATTTTGGAAAACATCGTCTATCTTGAGCTGCTGCGCCGGGGCTATGAAGTGACCGTTGGCAGGACGGGCGATAAGGAAATTGACTTTGTATGCGACAAGCGCGGCGAAAAGCTGTACGTTCAGGTGTGCTATCTGCTCGCCTCCGACGAAACGGTGAACCGCGAGTTCGGCGCGTATGACGCTATCCGCGACAACTTCCCGAAGTACGTTGTTTCTCTCGATGAGTTCGACATGAGCCGAAACGGGATCAAGCACCGGAATATCCGCGATTTCCTCTTGGCTGAGGAATGGAACTGAAGAAGAAACCCGGGGCCCAAGTGAACTCCTCGGTTCCTCTTAAAACAATGATACAAGATGCGCCAAACCGCGTCTCCACCATGCTGCTGACGGTGGGACAATAGACACCGAGAATCGATAAGGCACCCGGAAGTATATACTTCCGGATGCCTTATCGTAAGAGAGAAGGAGATTCAGTAGAATAACGGCAGATTCTCTGTATCTGAGTATACTATTTAGATATTTGAGCCGGCATTGTATCCTTCCCTGCGCGCATTATAGATTTTTCGTACCTGCGCGCAGTCGCCGATCTTCCAGAAATCATAGGCAAGGGTACGGAACTGTTCCGCCTCATCCTCCATAGGAAGATATCCCCCAGCCCAAATCACGGTATCGGCGAGCAGAGTGTACTCGCGGGCATCCGCATTGCGCACTGTGACGCCTTCAGATGTGATCGCAGTGCATTCCGCTTCGTTGTAGATTTTGACAGGAACCTTTTTAAGCTCCATCAGCAGACCTTCCCGGTAGAGATATGCCGCGTCGCGGCAGACCTCCTTTTTTCTGCTGAGAAGGTGTACTGTGCGTCCGGTCATTCCCAACTGCAACGCAAGCTCACAACCGACCAATCCGCCGCCGACAATGGCGACGTTCTGCCCGAGAGAGTCGATTCTCTGCAGAGCATCCTCTGCTATGATCGCGTGCTCTGCGCCTGCGACCTCAGGCTTTTTTGCCTTTGCGCCGAGCGCCGCTACGATCACATCGGGGTGCAGCGATTCTACCAGCGCGGGGGTTGCTGCGGTACGGAGGCGTATTTCGGCGCCGCTTCTCTCCAAGCGGCGAATCATAACATGCATCAGCTGATCGACTTTCTGCTTGAACGGGACATATTTCGCATGCCGCATAGCGCCGCCAAGCTCGTTTTCCCGCTCACACAGAATGACATGGTGTCCGCGCTCGGCAAGCTCGGCAGCCGCTTCCATACCGGAAGGACCTCCGCCGATCACAAGGACCTTCTTGGGCTGTTCTGCCTTTTTTACCTGACTTGCCGGAATCTCTTTATAAGCAGTGGGGTTTGACGGGCAACGGCGGATACGTGAGCAGTAACGTACGTAGGGAACGAACGATTCACTGATGCATGCCATACAGCGCAGACACGGGGAGACCTGATCCGCCTTCCCTGCCTTGAGCTTGTTAGGAAGTTCCGGATCTGCAAGCAGCGGGCGGGCCAGTGCGACAATATCTGCTCTACCCTCGGCGATGATGCTCTCCATCAGTTCCGGATCTCCCAACGCGCCGACCGTAACGACGGGCGTATGCTTCATTTCTTTTTTGATCGCCTCAGCAAGGTAAACGTTGCACCCCTGCGGCAGGAAACCGTTCGGAATCATATGCTGATTGGTCGATGGAACATGGAACGTACCGGAGGTCACATGAATGAGATCGACTTTACCATCAAGCAGCTTTGCAAACTCGATCTGATCCTGTAGTGTCAGGCCGCCCTCAACGATCTCCGTACCGCTCATACGAACCTCGATAGGGAAGTCCTTTCCGCATTTTTTGCGAATATTAGCAATGACCTCCATTGTGATACGCGCGCGGTTTTCTAGGCTTCCGCCATATCTGTCCGTTCTGCGGTTATTCAGTGGCGAGAGAAACTGGTGCAGCAGCCATCCGTGTCCCGCGTGGATCATCACGAGATCTACACCGCCCAGTTTTGCCATTTCCGCTGCATCGCCAAAGCGCTCAACAATATAATCGATAGTCTTCTGATCCAGTTCACTGTAGTCCTTCCCAAGATGCCCGGGGCCTGCGCTTGGTCCCCAGATGGGTCCGTCATAATACTCAGGGTTGGCACGTGTACCTGGGTGGATCAATTCGACAGCGGCAAAGGCATTGTGCTTTTTGATCGCATCTGTCGCCGCGTGCAAGTACGGCAACACCTCTGGATCGTCCAACGCGATGCAGAGCTTATGCGATATTCCTGTTTTTAGGTCAATTCTACATTCTCCCATATGTACAATCGCGGCGCCGCCCTTTGCCTTGCCCTCAAAAATGGCAATGTTCTCAGCGGTCGGATATCCGCTCATCGGCAGATTGGAAATATTGACAGGTGCAGCCTCAATGCGGTTTTTCAGTGTCAGCGGGCCGACCTTGATAGGGCTGAACAGATGCGGGTATTGATAAACCATATTTGTATTCCTTTCTTCTGTTGTAAGAAGAGGGCTGTCACCAGCCCTCTTCTTTTTTATTTAGTGTGCATTCACTCAGCTTTGATACCCTTGGGCTGCGTCACAAGGCTGACAACGATGTAAGCGATTAATGCAGGGACAAGCGAGGTGAATGCGATATACGGAATTTCAACACCACACTTGTTCAGAATGATCATTGCCATACCGCACAAAGCACTGGCAATCGCGCCTTCTTTGGTACCTTTCTTCCAGAAAATGCCGCCAAGAACCATAACAAGTGCGCCCGCATTCATCAGTGAATAGGTAGAAGACAGCAACGAAAGAATGCTCGAGGAACTGATGGCAAGCACCAGTGCAATTACGCCAGAGGTAATTGTAACAATCATGGACAGGCGACCAAGCTTTTTTTCATCTGCATTGGGGTTAAGTGTTTTGTAATAGATGTCATTGACAGCGTTCGCCGTAACATTCAGAAGACCGATATCCATCGTGGACATAACAGCGGAAAGAACAGCGGCGATCATCAGCCCCGCCACAATGGGGTTCATATCCGACAACACGACCTTGAACAGAATGGATGCCGTGGGCGCATCAGGGAAGAGCGCCTTGCCGTACATACCGATAATGACCGGCATAACAACAAACGGGATCAGGGCGACCGCAGCGATCATCGGAGCCCAAAATGCAACCTTTTTATCCTTGCAGGAAGCGGTACGCTGATAGGCGGCGCCGGAGATCAGTCCGTTGAGTGCACCAGGCACCATCATCATCACAAGACGCTCGCCAGTGAATGGGACAAAGTCGAACGAACTCTCAGGAAGCGCTGCGGAAATGGTATCAAAGCCGCCGTGCATGGCAATGGTGACGATACAGAAAATGGTAGAGAAGAAAATGACCATCGTCTGCACGGAGTCGGTCATCATAACGCCCCACATGCCGGAGATAGAGCAGTAAATAAACACAACCACTGCCATCAGCACGCCACCAAGCGTCGGGTTCAGACCCAATGCCTCGAACAGCGCGCAGCCCGCCATGATTTGTGCAGCCATGATTCCGAGCGTTGCGCAAATGTTGAGAACCGCCATCAGAACCGAGGCAAACTTGCTCTTATAGCGGTCGCGGATCAGGTCGGGGATCGTGATATATCCGCGGGTGTAAAGCAAACGGGACATCACCAGTGCGAACAGCACATAGGAAAGGCATGCGCCGAGACCGAACCACACACCGCCGATGCCATATTCCGCACCGTACTGTGCACCGCCGACGACGATACCGTTGCCAACATGTGCTCCGATATAGGTACACACCATCACGAACATACCGCCGGATTTACCTGCCGTGAGGAAGTCAGTCATCGTCTCGCTTTTTTTCTTGCCGGCAAAACCGATTGCCAGCATACCGGCCATATAGATCACCAGAATAACGATAATAATTGCCATTTTGTTCCTCCTTAATTTATCACAAATCACATAAAGTTATCTTAATCCAGTACGCGGGAATTCTCATCGCATACCCAAGCCTGCGTTGTGTAGTGCCGAAGCTTGTCCTCGTCTATTTCAAGTCCAAAGCCCGGACCGTCGGGAACGATGAAGCTGCCGTTTGAAATGCGCCAGCCGTTGTCTGCAATGTCTCCAAGCGAATAGGGCCCGCTCGCCTCACAAGCAAATGGGAGCTCCTTGAGCGTCGCGGCAAACTGCATGGATGCCAGTGTGCTGATGCTCAGCTCCATGGACGACATCACCACACACGGAATGTTCCACAGCTCTGCGATATCGCGCGTGATACGTGCCTTGGTCAGTCCGCCGCCCGGACGATCTGTTTTGATCGTAAAGAGGCTGACCGCCTTCTTTTCGATCAGGCGCTTTACATCGTAAATGTTCGACATGGACTCATGCGGCATCACAGGGATATGCGTCGCGGCATTTACTGCCGCAAGGCCGTCTATATCCGTCCACGCAACGGGCTGCTCATAGATCTCAACATCGTTATCTTCTAGTACAGGGATCAGCTTCAGCGCTTCTTTTACGCTGTAAGCCTGGTTGGGGTCAACGCGAAGCTTCACGTCGTCACCGATCGTCTTTCGGATCTCTCGCACGAGCTTCGCGTCTTCCTTCAGATCGCCAAGACCGAGCTTGATGCGGATGGTGCGGAAGCCCTCTTCGATCTGACGTATGCAGGTGCGCTTCATATTCTCCAGAGAGTCGATCGTAACGATACCTTGAAGAGGGATCTCGTGCCGCACAGCGCCGCCGAGGAAATTGTAGGCGGGCTGACCGGTCTTCTTCCCCATGATATCGTAGAGGGCCATGTCGATCGCGCCCTTGGCCTGAGCGTTATCCGGTGTTGCGCGATCCATTGCCATCCAGATAGCCTCTGTGTTGAAGGGATCTAACCCGATCACCGCTGGCGCAACGTAGTCGACCAGCACATCAATGATTGGCTTTTGACCTAAAGGCGAGAGCCGCGCGAATGGTGCGGATTCGCCGTAGCCGACGATCCCCTCATCGGTATGAACCTTTACGACCACAAAACGGCACAATTCCCATTTCCCCTGCGCGATCTCACCGGTGTTTCCCTCGGTGCCAAGGAAGGGCGTGTTTGTTGCCATGATCTCTACTTTTGTGATCTTCATGCATTTCCTCCTTCTTTTCTAGATTTAAAATTTGGTTATACCCTCTCTTGAGGGTTGGAATACCGTTTTGACCGCTTAGATATGGTTCGCCACTTCGAAGGCGTCCCACACGGCATACATGATATTTGCGACCTTCTTCGCGTCACCAAGCAGATAGATCTCTCGCGCGCTGGTTTCCCATGCGTCGAATACACCGCGATCCTCGCGGAAACCAACGGATAGGATGACCGTATCGCTGTCAAGCTGCCGCTCGCCTTGCGGCGTTTTGACAAAGATCTTACCGCCCTCATATTTCTGCACGCTGGACGAGACAAGCGTTTCTACCCCGTGGAACGGCAACAGACGCTCAAGCATCTCGCTGTTGGCGTGGCAGAGCGGCTTGTTGACAGCCATCAGGCGGTCAAGCGCCTCCACGATGGTGACACACTTTCCCTCCTGCGCTAGCCAGAGTGCCGTTTCGCAGCCGACCAGACCGCCGCCAACGACTGTCACGCGTTCACCAATGGGTGTCTTGCCGAGCAACGCGTCCGTCGCCGTGTAAACGGGGGCGTTCTCACCCAGCGGGAACTTTTTCGGCGTTGCGCCGGTTGCAACGATCACGGCATCGTACTCTTCATAGAGTGCAGAATCGGGGTCAACTGCTGTATTGAAATGCACCGGTACGTTTAGGCGCTGCATTTCGTTTTCATACCAGTGAACCAACGCGATATCATCCTCTTTGAACGGCGGAGCACCCGCGGCGAGCAGATTGCCGCCCAGATGACCGCTACGTTCCATGATCTCCGGCTTGTGGCCGCGCTCAGCCAGCACACGCGCGGCTTCACAACCTGCTACGCCGCCACCGATGACAAGCACGCGCTTTGCCTTCAGCACGGGATTATAGGCAGTCACGCGCTCGCGTGCCGCCTGCGGATTCACCGCACAGTTGACCATGGAATACTCCTGAATGCGGCCCATGCAGCCCTCCTGGCAGGAGATACAGGGGCGGATGCATTTACGTTCGCCGCGGCGAAGCTTGTTCACGTAATCGGGGTCCGCCAGCAGCGGACGACCAAGGCTGATGATATCGCACACACCGTCGTTGACCGCGCCCTCGGCCATATCAGGGTCATCCATGCGACCGGCGCAGAGCACGGGAACATCCACATTTTCCTTTACAAGCTTGGCGTACGGCATATAGAGGCCTTTTTTCTGATACATGGGCGGATGGCTCCACCACCAAGCGTCGTAAGAGCCAACGTCAACGTCGAGTGCATCGTAGCCATAGGAGACCAGCAACTTTGCTGCCTCTACGCCCTCGGGCAGGTCTCTGCCCTTTTCTTCAAACTCTTCTCCGGGCAGCGCACCCTCGCGCAGTGCTTTGATGAAGCTCTTGGGGCTGTAACGCAACATCACAGGGAAATCCTGACCACAGCGGCGCTTGATCTCCTCGACGATCTCACGTGCAAAACGCAGGCGGTTTTCAAGGCTGCCGCCGTACTCATCCGTGCGCTGGTTGAACAGCGAAATTGCAAACTGGTCGATAAGGTAGCCCTCATGTACTGCGTGGATCTGCACACCGTCGAAGCCGGCGCGCTTTGCGTTGTAAGCGCCCTCGCCGAAATCACGCACAAGCTCGTGGATCTCGTCGACTGTCAGCGCGCGGCAGGTCTTGTCTAACCAACGGTGCTGGATCGGAGAGGGTGCAACCGGCGGGAATTCGCCGAGGTTCGTCGGAATTGTCACGCGGCCGAAACCACCGGACATCTGCAAAAAGATGCGTGCGTTATAAGCGTGCACGCGCTCCGTCATCTCGCGCGCGGTACGCACGAACTGTACAGGATTGTACGTTGAGTTCGGGCAGTTCGGCATGCCGTGCTCTTCGATTGTGTTATCAACAAAGGTGACACCGGTGATGATAAGACCGGTGCCGCCGCGGGCGCGCGCCGTGTAGTAGTCGATACCACGCTGGTTAAAACCGCCTTGTGCGTCGCCGAGACCAAGCGGCCCCATCGGTGCCATAGCAAAACGGTTTTTGATGCTTACCTTCCCAATCGATATTGGGGAAAAGAGAATACGATCAGAACTCATAGGCGCTCTCTCCGTTTATCATGTATTTTTGTAAATAATATCATGTCAATATTTACATGTCAATTATCACATGTTACATTCTGACTATTAAAACTTTGGCGAAAATCAATAAGGACTTTTGGGGAAAAACATGTTATTATATATAAATTAATGCAGATGGTTGATAAAGGAGTCTTTCTATGCGAACTTTGAAATATGCGATCCTCGGACTACTGATGCGCTCTCCTGTTACGGGCTATGACATTGCTAAGGAGTTTGGCGACGGTCTCGGCTGCTTTTGGAGCGCTAAACATAGTCAGATCTACCCTGAACTGAAGCGGCTGACGGATGATGGCCTGATCCAATTTCGCACGGTCATCCAAGGCGAGCGGATGGAAAAAAAGCTTTATGAGATCACCGACAAGGGAAAGGAGGACTTCCTTTGCTGGCTTTTGAAGGATCCTCCCCTTGATCCGACTCCAAAAGATGTGTTTAAGCTGCGCTCCTATTATTCGCAGTGGATTTCCACGGCAGATTATCTTGTACTGCTTGATAAGCAAATCGAAAAGCGACTTGCCAAATATACATTTCTGAGTGATCGCCTCAAAAATGTATATGGCGATCGGGATATCGCGTCGCTGGCCGGCAGCGACCGGGGAGACTATCTTGTGCTGCTTGGTGCGGTTATGCGTGAGCAGACTTATTTGGATTGGCTGCAGAGGAGCCGCGAGGTTGTGACCATGTGGGACGATTCGTTTGATGCACAGTGCGAACAATAGTAAAGCTGAAAAAACAAGCGATGGGACGGCATTTAGACTGCACCAGTTTATGCGGACAGTACAAAAAACGGGGTTCTGCGTAGGATTATTTAATTTCAAGCGGAGTGGCGTAGCGTTAGCGGCGCCACTCCGGTTTTATTCTGGATGCGCTCATGGTTATAGAAATCAATATATCTGTCAATTCGGTCGTTTGCTTCACGGATTGCTCTTGGCTTGTGACGGTAAATACATTCGGTCTTCAGTATTGAGAAGAAATTTTCCGCCATTGCATTATCGTAACCGTAAAAGCAAGCAGCGGCTGGACAGGCATGAGACAATAGTAGCGGAACGTTGCGAAACGTTCCGCTACTATTGTATTGTGGGGGTGTTAGGATGACAAGCGCAGAGTTGAAACACCGAGCGAAGCTGCAGGAGTGGTCGGCGCGGATACAGGATTGCCGCAGCAGCGGGCTACCAGTGCGGGCGTGGTGCAGACAAGAAAGAATCAACGCATTCACCTATTACCGCTGGGAACGGGAGCTGTTAACTGCTGCCGACCAAGCGCCGTGCTCCGCTGTGCCGGCCGTGACCTTTGCGGAGCTGCCGGAACCGAAGAAAATGTCTCGCAACGTTTCGGAACGTTGCGCCACACTGCATATCGGGAAGGCCAGTCTGGACATTTACCCCGGTTGTGACGCGGAACAGCTGAAAATGCTGGTGGAGTTTCTGCGCCTATGCTGAACGACTTCACCGGCGCAGATCAAGTCTACATCGCCTGCGGCTACACGGATCTGCGCAAGGGCATAGATGGTCTGGCGCGCCTCGTCCAACAGCAGTTTGAACTGGATCCATTTAACCGCGCCTGTACGCAGGCACTAATCTATGCGTATCAGAACCGCAGAGCCATAATTGATGACCGCATGGTGCAGATTGTACTGGAGGGCGAAGTAGCTTGAATTTTGAAAGGAGTGGCCCATGGCCACTCCTTATGCTCACTCATTCTGCGACAAATTCCTCGGCGCTCTCCGACACGCAACGCCGTCTATTTTACGACAACGAGGCTCGGCTATTGACGTCCGGCTGAAATAGCCCCAATGGGTTTCCTGGCGAACGCTAACACGGCGGCTACACCGTGGTCATTGGATGCAAGAAATCGGAAGGGGCTGCTCAATTTCGACAGTCGAGATGATTTTGCAGAGCGGCATATGCAGGATTTTTCACACCGGTTCAAAGAAGGTGTCCGGCTTATTCGGGTCGAAGACCTCGTTGCAGGTCATCACTGTGACCAGATCTTCAGTATCGCTGAGGTTGATGATGCTGTGCGTCCAGCCGGGGATCATGTAGACTGCCTCGATCGTATCGCCGGAGACTTCAAACTCTACGGTCTCTCCGGTGGAAATGTTCCGCTCCCGGATCAGCCCGTGCCCGTGCACGACGATGAACTGTTCCCATTTGGAGTTGTGCCAGTGCTGCCCCTTGGTGATGCCGGGTCTTGAGATGTTGATGCTCACCTGACCGCAGTCGGCGGTATGCACCAGCTCGGTGAAGCTGCCGCGCTCGTCGCAATTCATTTTCACGGCGTACTTGAACTTCTCCTTGGGAAGATAGGTCAGGTACAGGCTGAACAGCTTTTTGGCAAAGCTGCCGTCGGGCATCTTGGGCATCAGAAGCGTCTGCGGCTGTGTCTTGAATTCCTCGAGCAGCGAGACGATCTCGCCGAGGGAGACCTGATGTGTCACCGGGACATAGCAGTATCTCCCCTCCTCCCTTGCGACCGCGTTTACGCCATCGAACTCACAGTGCTGCTCCCTGCCCTCCAGCAGGTCGAACATTCCCTCCACAAGGTCATCAATGTAGAGCAGCTCCAACTCGGTAGAAGGGTCGTTGACGGTAAAAGGCGCATCGTTGGCGACCGCCCAGCAGAAGGTGGAAACGGCGCTGTTGTAATTGGGGCGGCTGTGACCCATCAGGTTCGGGAAACGATAGACCGCGACCCTTGCCCCGGTCTCCTTGGCGTAATCGAAGAACAGCTCCTCGCCTGCCTTTTTGCTGCGGCCATACTCGCTGTTGCCGAATCGACCTGCCAGCGTAGCCTGAATGGAGGAGGACAGCATAATCGTTGCCCTGTTGCTATGCTTTTTCAGGCAGTTCAGCAGCTCGGAGGCGAAGCCGAAATTGCCCTTCATGAAATCCTCCGGGTTCTCCGGACGGTTCACACCGGCGAGGTTGAAGACAAAATCCGCTTTGCAGCAGTATTCGTCCAGCTCTTCGGCAGTGGAGGCAAGATCATACTCGAAGATCTCGTCAATGTGGATACCGGGGCGGCTTCGGTTTTTGCCGTCCCGGATGTTTTTCAGGTTATTTACAAGGGCGGTGCCCACCATGCCCTTTGCGCCGGTCACAAGGATGTTCATTTAGTACTTCCTCCACACCATCGTATTGACAACATTCACATAGCCCTGAATGATGCGCACGACCTTCATGGAAACGGTTTCGTCCACATAGTCGGGACAGGGCTTGCCCAGCACACCCTTTCGTTTCATCTCGATCGCCATATCGGTGGCGTTGAGAAGCTCGCGGGTGGTAATGCCCGCCAGAATGAAATTGCCGGATTCCAGCGCCTCGGGGCGTTCGGTGCTGGTGCGGATGCACACAGCGGCGATCGGGCGGCCGATGGACAGATAGAAGCTGCTCTCCTCGGGCAGTGTGCCGGAGTCGGAGACGATGGCAAGGGCGTTCATTTGCAGCTTGTTGTAGTCGTTAAAGCCCAGCGGATCATTGACACGGACGCGGGGATCCAGATGAAATCCGCTCTCCTCCAGCTTCTTCTTGGAGCGGGGATGGCAGGAGTAGAGGATCGGCATATCGTATTTTTCCGCCAGAGCGTTGATGGCGGTGAACAGGCTTTCAAAGTTTTTGTCGGTGTCAATGTTTTCCTCCCTGTGCGCGGAAAGCAGGATGTAGCGATCAGGCTCCAGCCCCAGACGTTCCAGCACGTCAGACGCGAGGATCTTGTCGAGATTGCCCCGCAGTACCTCCGCCATGGGAGAACCGGTCACATAGGTACGCTCCTTGGGCATTCCCATTTCGTGCAGGTATTTCCGAGCAGGCTCGGAATAAGGAAGATTCACATCGGAGATCACGTCCACGATACGGCGGTTGGTCTCTTCTGGCAGACACTCGTCCTTGCAGCGGTTGCCTGCTTCCATGTGGAAAATGGGGATGTGCAGCCGCTTTGCGGAGATGGCGGACAGGCAGGAGTTGGTATCGCCCAAAATCAGCAGCGCATCGGGCGTCAGTTCAGTCATGACCGCATAGGTCTGGGAAAGGATGTTCCCGCAGGTCTCCCCCAGATGACTGCCGACCACATGGAGCAGAATATCCGGGCCAAACTCCCCCACCTCGTTTTTCAGTTCAAAGTCCCCCCAGAACACGGTGGAGAGGTTCTTGTCCCAGTTCTGGTTGGTATAGACGACGCAGGTGTCAAAATACTCCCGGCAGCGCTTTATCACCGCAGCCAGTCGGATGATCTCCGGCCGCGTGCCGCAGACGATCATGATCTTCAGCCTGCCGTCGTTTTTCCAAGTAAAGTTGTGTTTCATAGTATTCTCCACAAACGAGTTCCGTGAGAAGAGCGAATGCCCCTTCCATTGATCTTATTTTTCCTCTGCAAGTCGGTTCTGTATGTAACTCAGAGATGCGATGGTCGAGGGACTTCTCCAAGAGCGGGTCACGCCTCCACGATATGCGAACGACCTTCCAATTCTTCCTTAACATAGTCTGTGCCCATAATCTTCTTAACAACGCCATCGACATCAAGCAGGTTTGTATTGTGGCTGGTGTACGCTTCTTCGCTTTCTGTAGTCACAGTTCCTTCAACATAAAACTTGTCATAATTTAAGTCGCGTGCATCAGGAGTAATGCGGAAATAGTGCCCCATGTCAATGCTGCGGAGTCGTTCTTCGCGAGTCATTAAAGTCTCATAGAGTTTTTCACCATGACGACTTCCGATAATCTTCTTTTCAGTTTCACCGAATACTTTCATCACACCATCCGCAAGAACTCCAATGGTGGAAGAATCAGCTTTTTGAATAAAGAGATCGCCTGGTTCGGCATGTTCAAAAGCAAAAGCGACCAGGTCCACCGCCTCATCCAGATTCATGAGGAAACGGGTCATGTTAGGATCGGTAATAGTAATCGGAGCTTTCCGCTTAATCTGGTCAATGAAAAGCGGAATAACAGAACCACGGGAACACATGACGTTTCCGTAGCGAGTGCAGGCGAGAACTGTACCGCTACGCTCAAAAGCCTTCTGTGCACGTGCCTGGACAACTTTCTCACCCACAGCTTTGGTCATTCCCATCGTATTGATCGGGTACGCTGCTTTATCGGTAGAGAGAAATACAACGCGATCGACGTGGTTCTCGACGGCAGCGGTAATCACATTGTCTGTTCCGATAATGTTGGTGCGGACGGCTTCCATTGGGAAGAACTCACAAGACGGCACCTCTTTCAGAGCAGCAGCATGGAACACATAATTTGCTCCATACATAACATCTCGAACTGAGTCGAGGTTGCGAACATCGCCGACGTAGAACTGAACCTTGGAGCAGTGCTCTGGATATTGAGCCTGCAATGAATGTCTCATCCAGTCTTGCTTTTTCTCATCGCGGCTGATGATCCGGATTTCTCCGATGTCGGTAGCCAGAAAGTGTTTGAGAACAGTTGAGCCAAAGCTCCCAGTTCCGCCTGTAATAACAAGGGTTTTCCCCTTGAATGCTTCAGTGATATTGTTCATATTAATTCTAGCTCATCTCTTTCTAAGCTCAACAGAGAACATTGAGGCGTTTACTTCTGCGGGATTCACAGTGCCGTTTTATCCTGAAAACCTGCACGCTGCCACGCTGAAGACCCATCTCTGTCGTGAAGAACTTTAGTTTTTCCATGCTGTCTACACGGTAGCAAATTATATACCAGTTGGCATTAGGTTCGTTTTGAGATTTTCCTAAAATACGGGTTGTTTTCCGTCATCAAAGAATACCGATAATATCAAATTAGGCAATAGTGAGAAAATTTGAAATTTAAAATAGGACTTTCTTTGTTAAATCTTGTGTGATCTCCATTTATAAAAGTAGATAAATGATAATCGTAGATATTTAAAGATAACCTATCGTTTAAAATATACTTAGATGTCAAATAGAATTTGCAATAACCCGGCAAATTGATGTTATCGTAAATCTAATATACAGCGCATATATTTTAAGAGTTGTGGTGATTGTTAATCAGAATCATTACTGTATCTATAATGCTATTCTTGCACAGTGCAATTATAAGAAGAACAGAAATAATTGAGACTGAGTAAAAAGGATTAATATCAAGACAAATCATGACCGTTTCTGCAAGAAGAACTCCGTGGATAAGAGTATTTCTACAAATATTTATATGAAATTTCATTATCTTCCTAGAGTTGAAAAAACGTATTATCCAGACTATCATATAACTAATCATTGTTGCAAGTGAAGCTCCAATTGCAGAAAAGCGGGGAATTAAAATAAAATTCAGTAGTATGTTTGCTCCAGCACCAATAAGAGTTGAATAAAAAAGCATTTTTGTTTTCTTTGAAGATGTGTAAATGGTACCGTAAAAAGCAGATAACGAATTGTATATTGATGCGCATATTAATATCGGGGTAAAAACCCATGCTGCAAGGAATTCTTTCTGGAACAAAAACGTTGCCAGAATTTTTGTGAATCCTATCAGGACGGATCCGCCCAAATAAAGAAGGCACTCATATTTGTCATACACATCTGAAAAGAATTTCACGGATTCTTCAGATCCAAATTTTTCGACAGACGAGATTTGCCATGCACTTATAAAAATGCTAATTGTAATCGTTAGGATTGACGGTATCTTATATCCAACTGAATAAGTGCCGTTGATTGCCACGCCACAAAAATAAGTAAGAATATACTTATCGGATGAGTTACTAATCCACCAGCTTATCGAATTCGGGATCAAGGGGAAAGAATATCGTAACATATTTAGGAATATTCTAAATCGTATTCTCAAAAAACTAACAATATAGTTATATGATTTAGAGGATAGAAAGGCATATAGTGCAGATATCGTATGACCCAAAATAAACGATAAGAGATAACCACGCACGCCTATGCGAAGTATTACAATGAACACGATATTGCAGGAAATAAATATAAATGTGTTCATTACTCCTGCAACACTGTAAATTGCTACTTTCTCTATACCTTTTATAAATTGTAATATTAAATTGTAGAATGCCAGAGATGCATAATACAAGGCAAAATACAGAACATATGGCTTTAGACTGTCAACAGAACGAGCAAAAAGTAGTGCACAAGAGATAACTATTATGCCTATTACAGTTATATACAGACCTATCGTAAATATTTGACTACGGTCTTCTTCTGCATCCAAAGAGAAACGTAAAACAGCCTCAAAGATAGATAATGTCACAAGTGGCATCAATAAATTCGCGGTTGTTGTAATTAAATCTGCGATGCCATATTCACTTGTTGTCAATATTGCTGTATATAGAGGCACCAACAGAAAACTTAGTAGTTTACTGGCAAAATTGCCTACTGTCAACAATAGAACATTTTTCCCGAGTTTTTTATAGCTGTTCACCGAAATCACCTGTTGTCGATAAAGACCTATGTCTTTAATCCATTATCTATCAAAATTCTTTCTGGGGAAATTGTGAATTCCAAAGCATGAGGGTCCCGTCAAGATTTATGCGCAAATTTATTTGCAGGCTCCGGCTGAGTGAAGTCAGCCGGCAATAGAGGCGTCGTCCAGAGCCGCCTCCAAGTGCTTCATGTTCATGTATTTCTTGTTGCCCCACTGGGTACCTGCCACATGGCGCAGCCTCGCGCAGACCAGCATCAGGGCGGAGTTGCCATCGGGGAACGTCCCCCCCACACGGGTGCGTCGGCGGATCTCACGGTTCAGCCGCTCGATCGCGTTGTTGGTACGGATGCGGGTCCAGTGTTCGCTGGGAAAATCGCAGTAAGTCAGTGTCTCCTCAATGCCGTCCTCGACCTTCTTGGCAGCCTCCTTCAGTTTCA
>ENA-OUUV01000871-OUUV01000871.1-human-gut-metagenome-genome-assembly--contig:-NODE-871-length-17054-cov-5.929172_pt1 | contig 17054 bp, 12 predicted proteins | sample MGYA00237952_ERZ548838 | MGnify/ENA primary metagenome ERZ548838 (study PRJEB26490, sample SAMN05194705) | human gut metagenome | biome: terrestrial biome; feature: human-associated habitat; material... | reverse complement strand
CTGCATTATTACCGGCTGACCAACATTCATCCCGGATATCACTCCGCCTAACAGCCTTATGACCTCTTTCCTAGCCTCATTGGTTGCTGCTTCAATGACTTCTTCCTTAATATCCTCAATATCTTCTGACCGGATATATTCAGCCCTCTCTTTTTCCTTCTTCTTGATAACAAAGGTTTCTTTTCCATAATTATCAATGTAAAACTGAATCGCATCTATGATGAACTGATTCTTAGATTTGAAAATCTTCGGATCAAGGTTCTGAATCACATCATTGATTTTCACATGCTGAGGATTGCTCATGTTGAGGCGGACAGAAGTTTTTACTTCATATTCAAGTCTTCTTCCCATCATCTGCCTCCTTATGATAATCGCTTAGTGCTTTTAAGTCCCATTGTGGCAAGCTGCTCATATCCTCTTGCATTTGCCTTTACATCAAGGTTATAGGAAATGTTCTTAGCATCATGACTACCAAAATTCTTCATCACAACTGCCCCGCCTCCGACAAATACAATCGGTGTAGTCTTTAAGTTATACCCAAACTCACGGATTGAGTTATATACCTTATCAACAAAATCCTCTATCTCTGCCTTGATAATGGCAAAGTATTCATCATCAATATCTGACCTGCCATATCGCATGATGTTCTGTATCTCTGACTCGTCTACCTCTCCGTTAAGCTGTCTTACACACTGCTCATTGATAGAACGCATACAGGTAATAAGACCTTTTGGAATCGTCACACACTTTGATTCATCCGGTGACTTGTTGATTACCGGCATAATGTCGATTGTCCAGCTTCCAATATCTACTATCAGTGTTTTCTTTGCCATAGCAGGAATCTTGTCCACTACTGCTGCATAGCACTGAGGAAATACTGCCACATCATCAATTTCAATATGATATGACTCATTCTCATATTTGAAGCTTACACGCTTATTCTTTGTCAGGTACTTGATAAAATCATTCTTCTCTGCTCCAAACCTTGTAAGCGGAAGTCCTACAGCAAGGAATACCTTTGCCTCTGCAAGACCTCTTCTTTTAAGTTCCTTAGCAACTGCTGCAAGAGTGAGAAGATAAAAGCTGTCATCTTCGACCTTTGTATCCTTTACTTCCTGCCTCACAGTTCCAACCTTATAGAACTTTCCTTCATACTCAAGTACATCGCCGAAAAGTGCCGGAGTTGTTGTAATCTCCTTAACACCTGTGACAAATACCTGAGAGATTGTTTTCATCATTGACCAGCCATGATCAATGCCGATTACTTCTAACTTGTTATTCATGTTCCTTTCACTCCTTTTCTGTATTGTCTGCATTATTGTTTTGCAAAATTTCATATAATTACCCACACCCTTTCAAGTGCTCGGTTTTGTCAGATGCAAGAATATCTTCTGACCTGCCATAAAAATGCTTTCTCATTAATTCCTCATACAGTTCATCACTCTCTGCCTTAACTTTCATAAGACAGTAGAGAACCACTGTACTAATAATGATTACGAACCAAATTAACACCTTGCCCATTCGACCACTCCTCTCAAATAAAAAGAGGACCAAATCAGCTGATGGAATATTCCATCTCAAGTGCTAATTTAGTCCTCACTAAATGTTTTTGATATAAAATTGTACCTAATCTAAGCGCACAGATTCACTCTCAGACTGATTGTGGACATCTGTGATACTGACTTGGATTTTCGGTTTAATATTGCAGCGCTGCCCTATCTTTACCGCTAAAATGGTATAAAAATAAGGACTAAATTAGGCATAACCCCTTGATTTTACTGGGTTTCATCTAACTTGGTCCTATTATAACTCAAACACCACATTCCCACTTAGATATGGTTTTGTCACTTATACCAATCTTACCTGCAAGCTCTTTTTGTGTCATGCCTGCCTGATTTCTTGTTTCTGCTATAAATCTTCCTATCTTTTCCTGATCCATTGTTAATTCTCCCTGTTACTGTGATATTGTCATTTTGATTAAAGCTGCATGCATCTTATGACTGTATACTACACACTATATCAGGGAGAATCAACCCACAAAGCGTAGAATATGCTCTACAAAACGCAGAATCACATGAAAAATCTGTCATATTCGCTTCTTATCTTCACATATCCGGCATCCACAAGTTCCTGATAATGTCTTGATGTTGCATTATAATATGTCGTAAGCGGAATAAAGCTCTGTCCGAATGATTTAGGACTTCCGCCCTGCCCTATGACTGCGTCACCTATTATCTGTTTCTTGCCGCCGGTTCCCGGAACATTGGACTGCATTATATATCTGAATGTTCTCATTCCGTGTGCAAGATATTCAAGATTGCCCGTAAGCTCGTATCCTATTGACATCAGCTCAAGAAGCAGTGGATTGTTGCCATTACGTGCAAGGCTTGGAAGTTCCTTGTACTCAAAGAGTCCGTTCGGAAGCTTACAGTTCTCTATCACATCATCAATTGCCCCGATAAGCATCTGCTTTACCTTCTCATCCGGGAACACTCTGTAGTAACGTATTACGCTTCCTGCTGCGACACCAATCATGAATCCTACTCTTATTGCAGTATTATCAGTATATGGTGCAAGCCATCCGCCGTACTCCTCTTCCCATGTATGGAAGCTGTCAACTATCCAGCGGCATTTGCCAAGCCATTTATCATCAGATGTCTCTATATATAATGCCATGAGTGTCCTGAGTGCCCATCCTGTCTCTCGTGCATTAGCTTCGCCCGGAACAGCATACATTGGCGTATCAAGAAGCTTGAGGACATTATTGCCAATTCCTATCGCTGTCTCAAGTCCTCTCTCATCACCTGAAAAATGATAATAGTCGAGGAGACCTTCTACCCATTCATGTGAACATACCATAATTCCATTTCTGACATGTCCCGCCGTGTGTTCCCACTGTCCACCTATTCTCAGAGGATCTTTGCTGTAGTGGCATACATCAACATCCATCCAGTGGCTTGCAGATACAAAATTATAATCAAGGAATCTTCTTATACCGGTTCTGGCATACTGCATCGCACATGAATGCGGATAATCATATTCATTATTAGACCATACCTGTTCTCCGTTGCCTCTTCCCTGCTGCGTATAGCCGGGATCAGGTGAATCACCCCAGTTAAGCATTCCGTATGATCTTGAATGTGCATCTGCCCTCGCAGCCATTCCAATCTCAAAATTCTCATTAACTACATCTGAGAATATATCCGGGAAAACCTGCGCTCTCTTGAATACCTCAGGATCTGTATGAGGTCTGTCAGGCATCTGGTATATAAGGCTTCTGTTGTCCAAAGATGCAAGTGTCTCATCCGGTCTATGCAGATGAAGCAGGAACTTCTGCTCTCTTGCCATACCGGACTGCATGACAACATCTTCAAGTTCCTCAGGCACAAGCATTACAGCTATTCCATTAGCGTCAGCCTTGACAGCCTTAGGATAATTCTGCTGTGCCTGGAATATCGTTGCACATATACCGCCATTACTGTCTGTTCTGTCTGCAAAGAATGTTCCATATATTACTTCTGCAAAATGCTCATTAGCCTCTTTCTGGAGGAAATGTGCCGTAACTGTCTTATTAACCTGTTCTCCTCCCGTTCCAATATAAAAATCCGTCTTATAATTAGAACTTCCGACACATGTCCTTATATTACTTACAGGTGTTCTCTCTTCAAGCATTGCAAGGTCATGTATGCCTCTTGTGTGATATACCGGTCCCTTTGTCTCTGAATTGTCTATCGCTCCGTCTCCGCAGCCTGTTGAATCTGTATCGGTATCAAAATTCATCTGTTCAAGTGACGCATCCATCTGTTTTGATACGTCAGCTTTTATATAGAAAACAAGCGACGCAAGCCTTAATGGTTCGTAAGTTGTATTAATGATTCTGTAAGAGACTTCAACCCATGGTTTGCCTGCATATGCAGTAATCCTGAGTTCAAAGTCGACATGTGTATCATCGTTATCCGTTATATTAGTTCCATTGGCTGCAAGTATCGATACAAGCGGTCCCTGCTCCACAACTCTCCATTCTCCGACTCTTGCTTCATATGTTGTCCCATTACCGTCCTTAAGCACCGGTCCGACAAATTGCTTTGCAGTATACTTCATTCCTGCACATTCAATATTTTCAAAAATATGACCTGAGTTATTCTTAACCTCGTATAATAACTCACCTGCATTTACAATGAAGCCGCTGTCGGTCCTGCTTACATTCATAACATTATAGTCTGAGAATCTGTCTGAATTGAACTCACACTCTAATTCGCATCCCTTATTGGCAGGAAGATCTGCCATGAATCTTAAGAACATATATCTGACTGAACCATCATCATATCTTGATGTGACCTTTCCCTGCATCGGAACCGGCTCTTTGTTCTGCAGAATTGATACACCTTCTATATCCTTAAGCTCACCTTTTTTCAGTGGGATTGCCACAAATGCATGTTCCGCCTTTCTCGGATACCGATATAATTTGTCGAAATATACTTTGACCATACTTGCGTACCTCTCTTCCTGACCTGATTCATTTAATGTATATTTATAATAACACATTTTCGTTGTTTTTCTACTATATACTTTTTTAATTTGCGTATTTTACTGATTTTTTATCTCATTACAAATTGGAGTCAGATATTCCTGCAATTTCGATGTATATACACTTTTATTGTTACTTTTTTATCAAAGCAGTCCAACCGCCCATGGTTGCTTGCTTTGAACGCATTTAAGCTAAAGCACAATATATTGTTTTTGTATACAATATTCTTTCTATATTTGGTAGACACATAAGGTTTCTGGTGCTATAATATAATTCGGCTGTCACACAGGTGGCAGCCGGATACATCATATAATAATGTAAAGTAAGAGGGAGAATCAGTCCAATGAAGGTTATCAAGAGGAATGGACGGCAGGTCGAATACGACCGCAATAAGATTATCGTTGCAATCCAGAGAGCTAACGATGAAGTTGACGAAAAAGAAAAGATTACTGAGGGTCAGATTGAAAATATCGTTGCATCAATCGAGAACCGCAACGTTGACGCACTTAAAGTTGAAGATATTCAGGATATTATTGAGCAGAAGCTCATGGCTGAGCGCAAGTTCATTCTTGCCAAGACATATATCATCTACCGTTATACACGTGCTCTTGTCCGTAAGGCTAACACAACTGATGAATCTATCATGAGCCTTATACAGAACAGCAACAAAGATGTAATGGAGGAGAATTCCAACAAGAACGCCACTATTGCTTCTACACAGCGTGACCTTATTGCCGGAGAGGTCTCAAGAGACCTTACAAGACGTATTCTTCTCCCTGAGAATATATCAAAAGCACATGACGAAGGCGTATTACATTTTCATGATTCGGACTATTTCGTACAGTCTATATTCAACTGCTGCCTTGTCAATATCGGTGATATGCTTGACAACGGAACAGTTATGAACGGCAAGCTTATTGAGACTCCTAAGAGTTTTCAGGTAGCCTGTACTGTTGTCACACAGATTATTGCCGCTGTTGCTTCAAGCCAGTATGGCGGACAGTCTGTTGATATACGCCACCTTGGCAAGTATCTGCGTAAGAGCAGGCTTAAGTATGAAAAGCACTACAAAGAAAAGTATTCCGATATAATGTCACCTGAGATTATCCAGCAGTTTATTGCTGACAGGCTCTACGATGAGCTTAAGTCAGGCGTACAGACAATCCAGTATCAGATTAATACGCTGATGACAACTAACGGACAGTCTCCATTTGTTACTCTCTTCCTTAATCTGGATAAGGATGACCCATACATTGAAGAGAATGCAATGATTATCGAAGAGATACTCCGTCAGCGTCTTGAAGGTATTAAGAATGAGAATGGTGTCTACATAACACCTGCCTTTCCAAAGCTTATATATGTTCTTGATGAGCATAACTGTCTTAACGGAGGCAAGTATGATTACCTTACTGAGCTTGCCGTACGTTGTTCTGCAAAGAGAATGTATCCTGATTACATCTCTGCCAAGAAGATGCGCGAGAACTACGAAGGCAACGTATTCAGCTGCATGGGCTGCCGCAGTTTCTTAAGCCCATGGAAGGACGAGAATGGCAATTACAAGTGGGAAGGCCGTTTTAATCAGGGCGTTGTGTCGATTAACCTTCCTCAGATGGGGCTGATTGCAAGAGGTGATGAGGAGAAGTTCTGGGAGCTTATGGAAGAACGTCTTGCACTCTGCTTTGAAGCTCTTATGTGCAGACACCGTGCACTTGAAGGAACTCTTTCTGATGTAAGTCCTATTCACTGGCAGTACGGTGCAATTGCCCGTCTTAAGAAAGGTGAGAAGATTGACAAGCTCCTTCACAATGGCTACTCCACTCTCTCACTCGGATATATAGGCCTGTATGAGCTCACCAGGCTCATGACCGGTGTAAGCCACACTGATCCTAAGGGTACTGAATTTGCGCTTAAGGTTATGAACCGCATGAGAGAAGCCACTGAGACATGGAAAAAGACAACAGGTCTTGGCTTCGGTCTTTATGGCACTCCTGCTGAGAGTCTCTGCTACCGTTTTGCCGAGATTGACCGCAAGCGCTTCGGCGTTATTAAGGATGTAACTGACAAGGGCTATTATACCAACTCCTATCATGTTGATGTGCGCGAAAAGATTGATGCATTTGAGAAGTTCTCATTTGAGAGCCAGTTCCAGACCATATCAAGCGGCGGTGCTATCTCATATGTTGAGATTCCTAATATGAAGAATAATATTCCGGCACTCCGTGAGCTTGTTAAGTTCATCTATGACAATATCCAGTATGCCGAGTTCAACACTAAGTCAGATTATTGTCATGTATGTGGCTTTGACGGAGAGATTATTATTAATGAAGACCTTGAGTGGGAATGTCCTCAGTGCCACAACAAGGATCATTCCAAGATGAATGTAACAAGACGCACCTGCGGTTATCTTGGTGAGAACTTCTGGAATGTCGGAAAGACTAAAGAGATTAATTCAAGAGTACTGCATCTGTAAAGTAACTGATTGGAGTATTATATTATTATGAATTACGCAGATATAAAATATTGTGATGTTGCCAATGGTCTTGGTGTCCGTGTATCCGTTTTTGTAAGCGGATGCACGCATCACTGCAAGAATTGTTTTAATGAGGTTGCCTGGGATTTTAACTACGGCAGCCCTTTTACTGAAGAAGTTATTGACAAGATTATTGATTACCTGAAGCCTTCATATATATCAGGTCTTACGCTGCTTGGCGGTGAACCGTTTGAGCATATCAACCAGCAGGGGCTTCTTCCTCTTGTGCGTAAGGTACGCAGCACTTATCCCGGCAAAGATATCTGGTGCTTTACCGGTTATGATTTTGAGAAAGACATTCTCGGACACATGTGCAAAGAATGGCCGGAGACTATGGAACTCCTCTCATATCTTGACGTTCTTGTAGACGGAAAGTTTGTTGAAGAGTTAAAGGATCTTACGCTTCGTTTCAAGGGCTCTTCTAACCAGCGCACAATCCTTGTACAGCCTTCACTCAAAGAAGGCCGTGTTGTTCTGTGGGATCCTTCCAAGGACACTCTTGAGCCACTTGAACAATAACCTATCAGAATAATCCAGAATAATTTAATAACACTTACAGCCGTCTGATGCGGCAGAACGGAGATTATATTTATGACACAGCAGGTTAGAATAAAGAAATTACACCCGGACGCAGTTATACCTACTTACGGAACACCATTTGCAGCAGGCGCCGATCTGTACGCATGCATGGATTCGTCCGTAACTATTGAGCCGGGCCAGACACAGTTTATACATACAGGTCTTTCGGTAGAGATTCCGGTAGGCTTTGCCGGTCTCGTATATGCAAGAAGCGGTCTTGCATGCAAAAAAGGCATCGCTCCTGCCAACAAGGTTGGTGTTATCGATGCCGATTACCGTGGCGAGATTATGGTAGCACTTCATAACCACTCATCAGAGGCCGTTACTATTGAAAGCTGCGAAAGAATTGCACAGCTCGTAATCACTCCGTTCCTCACAGCTCAATTTGAAGAGACTGATGAACTTGGTGATACTGAGCGTGGTGAAGGCGGATTCGGCTCAACAGGACGTAAGTAATCTAAAATGATTCTTCCTGAAAGCAATTATTCCATCATCCCTCATCCTGCCGAGTTCAGCAGACAGAGCGCTTCTGTCTACACCAAGATAGTCCGCCATCTGCTGCCGGTTATATGCAATATCGAATTCATCAGATTCGTTAATTTCTGACTGATATGACAGATATGACAGGACACGCTCCCTGATTGATTTGGGAGCCGTGTCCGTTATCTTCTGCATAAGTCTTATATTCTTGGATGCAATCGCCGTCACCAGATTGCTCACAAGCTTCGTATGAAACTGACATGCACCACGGCAGGTTGAAAGAACCTTTTCGATTCCTAAGAATAATATCTCACTCTTCTCATCCGCTACGACCTCAGGTATCATGGGAATATTCCTTGCACACGCAAAGCTCTCTGCAAAAAACTCTCCCGGCTTTGCATCTGACATTATATTATAATTACCGAACACATCGCTCTGCCCTATGTGGACTTTGCCGGAGAGAACAACACCAAGTGGAACATTTACATCACCTGTATGGAATACAACTTCATCTTTATCATACGTGCGTATCTCTGCACTCAGGCAGTCCAGCATATTCTCTATTGATTCATCGTCGCAGCCTTGAAAAAGTACCGTCTTTTCAAGGAACCCGTAATATTTCTTCATATCATAATTCTTAATGCTGAATTTCTTAATGCTCATAAATTTATCTTTCCTCCGGCAAGCAGTCTTATTATGTTGTTGCAACAACATATTTTATCTTATTAATCTATTATACTCAATGCTGTTGATAAAAATTATTGAAATAAGGAGAATTTTATGATAAGAAAGATTATAACTATTGATGAAGAAAAGTGCACAGGCTGCGGTGCATGTGCCAATGCATGCCATGAAGGCGCAATAGGAATGGTGAACGGCAAAGCAAAGCTCCTGCGCGATGACTACTGTGACGGTCTTGGAGACTGCCTCCCTGCATGTCCTGCCGATGCAATATCATTTACTGAAAGAGAAGCTGCATGCTATGATGCCAAGGCTGTCGAAGCTGCCGGAGGACACAGCGGCGGTTCCAAGATTGGCAACTGGCCTGTCCAGATTAAGCTTGCTCCAATCAATGCGCCTTACTTCAGCAACGCTGACCTGTTAATCGCCGCTGACTGTACTGCTTATGCACATGCCAACTTCCACAATTCATTCATGGCAAACCGCATAACACTTATCGGCTGTCCTAAGCTCGACATGGTTGATTACAGTGAGAAGCTCGCTGCCATATTTTCATCCAACGAGATTAACAGCATAACTGTTGCGCGTATGGAAGTTCCATGCTGCGGAGGCATAGAATATGCCGTTAAACGAGCAATCGAGGCAAGCGGTAAGGATATAGCGCTGCGTGTCATGGTAATCTCAATTAACGGCCAGATTCTGTATTAGATATTATAATTATTAATCTATCTTGTTACGTTATTAAGCCATCTTCTCTGCTTATATCTTAAAGTTGAGAATGGCACCTTGAGTACTTCATCACTTAAGAGAAGTACATATACGAGCATCGGTGGCACCTTCAGCACAAATGCCGCAATGGCACCTGCTGTTATAGAAAAGCCCCACATGAAACCGACATCTATAAGCAGCCCAAACTTTGTGTCACCGCCTGCTCTGAATATACCGACAACAAGCACCGTATTGTATGACTGGAAAAACACAAAATATGTCATTACAAACATCATAAGTGACAGATACTCTGATGCCTCAGGTGTAAGTGACATAACTGCCAGAAGCACCGGCCTTACAATAAGAATAACCATTGAACCTATTGCTCCCACAATAAGGCTAAGACGTACAAATCTCGTTCCGTATTCTCTTGCAAGCTCCATCTTTCCTTCGCCTATTACTTTTCCAATCATAATTGCCGTTGCATTGGCAATTCCAAGTGCGAGCACTACCGCAAGCTGTCTTGCAACCTGCGCAGCGGAATTGGCTGCCGTCATACTGCTCCCGAGATGTCCGATTATTGCAGTTATCACTGCACACCCGGAACCCCACATAAGCTCATTACATACTACCGGCACAGAGAACTTAACATAGTCCTTAAAGAGAAGTTCATCCTTCTTAAAGAAAGAAAAACTGAATCTGAATACCGGGTTGAACTTTCTGTCATACACTACCACTATTACGAATTCAACAACTCTTGCAAGTAAGGTTGCACATGCAGCTCCGACTATTCCCATCGCCGGCAGTCCGCACAGTCCGAATATAAATATCGCATTAAATACGATATTCACTATGAGTGATACAAGATATGTCCCCATTGATATCACTACCCGCTCAATACTTCTCATAGTATTGAGATATACCATGGTCATTGATGATATCACATATGACCAGCACACAATCCTCATATACTTAACTCCAAGTGCCATGACCTCCTCATCATTGGTGAGCAGGTGCATAAGCTGCCATGGAAACGCATATGTAACTACCGTAAAAAGCACTGATACCACAAGACCTATCTTAACCGATATTCCGAGTACCTTCTTAATGGCATCAAGATTACCTTTGCCCCAGTATTGGGCTATAAGAACCGATGCACCTGAAGATAATCCGAAGAATATCAGTGTCATTATATACTGTACCTGACCGGCAAGAGAGCTGGCGGCAAGCGCCTTCTCTCCAACCATGCCAAGCATGAATACGTCAGCCGCCGACACTCCGACATTGATAAGATTCTGCAATGCAAGCGGAATCACAAGTGTCGCGACCGCACGGTAAAAACCTTTTAAATCCTGTCGCATGTTAATTTCCCTGATTCGTTATTTTGTAAGTGCTTCAATCCTGTCAAACATTGCTGAAGCATTCTGTATCTTTCCTGCATTACCTACAACACAGAAATAGTTCTGATCGAGAACACACTGGAGAAGGTCCGCAAGCGCTCTTATACTCTGCTCATCTGCATTTATAATCTCATCTCTCTCCTTCTGGTAATCCTCAACCGTCATATGCGTAAGGTATGCACCGAATGAACGTGCTCCGACAGTTACAGGTGTCATCGGTGTATCTATCTCACCGATTGTTCCTATTATGAACTTAGTCATATCACGCTCACTCACCGTAAAGTTCCTTACAAACTCCGGAGCCTTCTCATATATCTCATTAGTCTTTTCCAGATTAGGATCACGGTATGACAGCAGATAACTGTCACCTCCAAATCCAAAACCACTCATGCAGCCGTATGCTCCACCCTTAACACGCACATTTGTCCACAAATAGTCATATGAGAATATAACCTTAAGAACCCTGAGTGCTCCTGTGTAATCAAACCCGCCTGTCCTGAAGTTACCGCATCTTGCAACGTACTGCACCTGTGATGAGCTTGTAAGTCCAAGGCTTTCCTTCTCAGGCTTATAATCCCTTGCCTCAGGCACTGATGGAACATCCGAAAGTCCCTTCGTAAATGCGTCAAGCGGCTCATGAGCCATTCCATATCCCTTATCATCAGCGGTAAAGCTTACAATCAGATTCTCTTTTATAAATATCTTCCTGACGAGCTGTTCAAGCTTTTCTGCAACCTTTTCCTTCTCTTCGTCAAAATTCTTAAGTATTCTGCACACTTCTGTATAATAGCTGTAGCCGCGGAGACTGTCAGAATACCATGCCGCTTTGGAAAACTGCTTTGACGCACACAGCATGGCGATACTGTGTCCTGCTCCCGCCATCATTGATTCCATGCGTGATTTGCCCATATCAAGAATCTCTTTAAGGCGCTTATAATCACCAAACTTTGTCGTGAACAGCATTTCATTAACAAGCGAGAATGCATCTGCTGCATTCTCATAGAGGACTTTTGCCTTCGTCTCAAAGCGTACATTGACAATGTCAAAATCCTTCTTATCCGAATATACTGCCGCACTTGTATATATGCCGCCCGTCTTAAGGTTAATCTGCGTACTCAGGTCTGCATAGCCGTAATTCTCTGTATCCATGAGACCAAGCACTCCTGAGAGTATTCCTATATAAGGAATGTCTTCCTGACGGACATTACGGCAGTCAAATGACAGAAGTATATATGAAATTCTGTTGGTAAATATATTGTGCCTTATTACCTTTACACCATTGCTCTCATTCTCATCAATATGCAGCGGTGCTGCTTCCTTCTTAATATCTGATATTGAAAGCATAGGTATCGTCTTAAGTTCTTCCTGTGAGCTTGGCTCTTCCTGATATTTCTTAAGTGCAGCCGTACTATTAACAATGTCCTCAATCTGTTCATCCGTAAGTGATGCCTTATATGCAGCAAGCCTGTCACTGACCTGCTTCTCCCGACTCTGTGTAAGATTAGCCTTAGGATTAAGCACAAGCAGCGATGCATGGTTATTATCAAGCAGATATTCCCTGATGATATTCTCAAAATATCCGCTTCCCGAATTAACTTCACGCTTAAGCTCGTCAAAGGTTGTTCCTGCATTAATATGCATAAATGGCTCATTATCATCATAAAGCCAGCTATCCATAAGCTGCAATCCGTACATAAGTCCCTTAGGGAACTGTCCGAAATCAGCCTCACGGTATCTGAATTCGTATACATTAATTCCGGCAAGAAGAGTATCCCTGTCTATTCCTTCTTCTGCCATGTGCTTAAGAACATCCTTTATAATTCTTACAAATTCTTCCTTCTGTTCAGCCGAAGCTCCTCTTGCAATAACCGAATATACTGGCTGGAGGATTGAGTTCTCATAAGAACTGTATACATCAGTTCCTATACCATTATCGAGAAGCGCCTGCTTTAATCCGGCTCCAGGTGCCATTACAAGAGCATAATCAAGCACCTGCATTGCGAGATAAAGCTTGGCATCAAGTGAAGTCCCGACTACTGTGTTATATGAAAGATACGCATTATCTTCAAGCGGCTCGTCCTCTGTGACAGCATAATCATGCTCAACATAAGCGGGTCTTTCGAATGTCTTCTGTATTCCTATGGCAGATTCATCTTCTATTCCCGGAACATCTGCCTTGTCAAATGCTGAAAGGTACTGCTCATCAAGATATCTGAGTCTCTCTTCCATATCCATATCGCCATACAGATATATATAGCTGTTGGCAGGATGATAGAAGTTCCTGTGATACTCAAGGTATTCCTCTCTTGTCAGCTCAGGTATCTTCTCAGGGTCTCCGCCTGACTCGCAGCTGTATGTTGTGTCAGGAAACAGCGACTGGAACGTGTATCTTGAGAGAAGTTCATCCGGTGATGAATATGCTCCCTTCATCTCGTTGTATACAACACCATTATACTTAAGCTCATCCTCCGCATTGTCAAGCTCGTAATGCCAGCCCTCCTGCATGAATATCTCTTCACGCTTATAGATATTCGGATAGAACACAGCATCCATATACACATCCATGATATTCTTAAAATCAGCCATATTGCAGCTTGCAACCGGATATACTGTCTTATCCGGATATGTCATTGCATTAAGAAATGTATTGAGTGAGCCTTTGCATAACTCAACAAACGGATCCTTCACCGGATACTTTCTTGAACCGCAAAGTACGGTATGCTCAATAATATGCTGAAGTCCCGTATCATTATAAGGCGGTGTACGGAACCCGATTGAAAATACTTTGTTTTCATCGTCATTAGATAAAAGTACGAGCCTTGCACCGCTCTTCTTATGTCTCAATAACACTCCGTCTGAATTGAGGTCATCAAGACGTTCACTGCGTACAAACTCGTATCTGCTCATAAGCTCACTATTAATATTATTAAATAAAAATGCCATAATAAAGTTCCTTTCCACATTTCGGCATTCACAAATAATGCCAATATGGATAGTATAACCTTATTACGGCAATTTTACAATATTCAAAAAAACTTACTTAAAATCGCTTACTTAAAAAATCCCTTGTGTTTCTTATCCTTAGGACGCTCCTTACCTGTCATAGTCTGATCATAAGCGCAGAGTGCAGCCTTCTGTTCCTCATTAAGCTTAGTAGGTACATCAACAACAAGCGTTACATAATGGTCGCCCATCAGGCTCTGGCTGCGCAGTGACGGCATACCCTTGCCTTTGAGACGAATCTTGGTTCCTGACTGCGTTCCCGGCTTAACATCAACCATTACATCGCCTGCAACAGTAGGTATTCTTACTTCACCGCCAAGAACAGCCGTAGGGAAGCTTATACTCTCTGTTGAGAATACATTCATGTCCTGACGCTGGAACTTAGGATGCTGTGCAACTATTACTTCAACAAGAAGATCTCCGCGAGGTCCGCCATTGATTCCCGGTTCACCCTTGCCTCTTATTCTTACACTCTGGCCTGAATCAATACCTGCAGGTATTGATACCTGAATCTTCTTACGCTTTGTTATATAGCCTGAACCATAACAGTCAGGACACTTATCCTTTATTATCTTACCTGTTCCGTTACAGTCAGGACATGTTGTAACATTACGAACCATGCCGAACAATGACTGCTGTGTATATACTACCTGACCCTTACCGCCACACTTAGGACATGTTGTGGCTTCTGTTCCCGGCTTTGCACCTGTTCCGTGGCAGGTCTCACACTCTTCCTTGAGATTGAGGTCAAGTTCCTTATCAACGCCCCTGAATGCTTCCTCAAATGTAATTCTGACGCTTGTACGCACATTAGCTCCCTGCATAGGGCCATTGCTTGCACGTCTGCGTGAGCCGCCGCCAAAGAGGTCTCCGAAGATGTCTCCAAAGATATCTCCCATATCTCCCATGTTGTTAAAGTCAAAGCCGCCGGCACCACCTGCACCGCCATCGAATGCAGCATGACCAAACTGGTCATACTGTCTTCTCTTCTCAGGGTCGCTCAATACTGCATATGCTTCTGATGCCTCTTTAAACTTTGCCTCTGCTTCCTTATCCCCCGGATTTATGTCAGGATGGTACTTCTTAGCGAGCTGTCTGTATGCCTTCTTGAGAGCTGCTTCATCGGCATCTCTAGGGACACCAAGCACCTCATAATAATCTCTCTTGTCCGCCATCGTTGTGCTGTCTCCAATCTGATATATTTAAACATGAATAACAGTAAGCCTTGTGGCCTACTGTTATTCTCGAATCATGTTCAGGATGATTATACTTCCTTGAAATCACCATCTACAACATTATCATCTGCTGCACCTGTATTATCTGCTGCACCGGCATCTGCTCCAGGAGCTGCACCTGCTGCCTGCTGAGCCTGTGCTGCCTGCTCATACATCTTTGTGAAGAGTGACTGTGCACTTGTCATCAGCTTCTCCTTGGCAGCCTTAATCTCATCTATGTCTGAATCTGACATATTCTCAGGTGTTGTTCTGTCGATTATATCCTTAAGAGCCTTAAGATCAGCCTCTACAGCTGTCTTATCGTTAGCATCAATCTTATCGCCTGCTTCATCAAGAGCCTTCTGTGTCTGGAATGCAAGTGAATCAGCCTCATTACGTGCATCAATGCCTTCCTTACGCTTCTTATCCTGTGCCTCGAACTCAGCAGCTTCCTTAACAGCCTTATCGATATCCTCATCAGACATGTTAGATCCTGATGTTATTGTGATATGCTGCTCCTTGCCTGTTCCAAGATCCTTAGCTGATACATTAACAATACCGTTGGCATCAATATCAAATGTAACTTCAATCTGTGGGATTCCACGTGGAGCCGGTGCAATACCGTCAAGTCTGAATTCACCAAGCTTCTTATTATCCTTAGCAAACTGTCTCTCGCCCTGTACTACCACGATATCAACTGCGCTCTGGTTATCTGCTGCTGTTGAGAATACCTGGCTCTTCTTTGTAGGAATTGTTGTATTTCTCTCAATAAGTCTTGTTGCAATACCGCCCATTGTCTCGATTGAAAGTGAAAGTGGTGTAACATCGAGAAGAAGAATCTCGCCTGCACCGGCATCACCTGCAAGCTTACCACCCTGGATAGATGCACCGATTGCAACACACTCATCAGGGTTAAGGCTCTTATTAGGCTCCTTACCTGTAAGCTGGCGAACCTTATCCTGTACTGCCGGAATACGTGTTGAACCACCGACAAGGAGTACCTTTGTGATATCTGCTGTTGTAAGACCTGCATCCTTAAGTGCGTTCTGAACAGGAATTGCTGTTCTCTCTACAAGGTCATGTGTAAGTTCATCAAACTTAGCTCTTGTAAGTGTTATATCAAGATGCTTAGGACCTTCTGCTGTAGCTGTGATGAATGGAAGGTTAATATTAGTTGTTGTAGCACTTGACAGCTCCTTCTTAGCCTTCTCTGCTTCAACCTTAAGTCTCTGCATAGCCATCTTATCACCTGAAAGATCAACTCCCTCTGTCTTCTTGAACTCATCAACAAGATAGTTGATAATTACATTATCAAAATCATCACCACCAAGGTGTGTATCACCATTAGTTGCAAGAACCTCGATTACACCATCACCAATCTCAATGATAGATACATCGAATGTACCACCACCAAGGTCATATACCATAATCTTCTGCTCACTCTCATTATCAAGACCATAAGCAAGTGCTGCTGCTGTAGGCTCGTTGATAATTCTCTTAACATCAAGACCTGCAATCTTACCTGCATCCTTAGTTGCCTGTCTCTGTGCATCATTGAAGTAAGCAGGAACTGTGATAACAGCCTCTGTTACCTTCTCACCAAGGTAGCTCTCAGCATCTGCCTTCAGCTTCTGAAGAATCATTGCTGAAATCTCCTGTGGAGTATACTTCTTATCATCAATTGTTACCTTGTAGTCAGTACCCATATGTCTCTTAATAGAAGAAATTGTCTTCTCTGCATTAGTTACTGCCTGACGCTTGGCAGGATCACCTACAAGTCTCTCACCGTTCTTTGTAAATGCCACAACTGAAGGTGTAGTTCTGATACCCTCTGTATTAGCGATTACTACCGGCTTACCGCCTTCCATTACTGCTACACATGAATTTGTTGTACCTAAGTCAATACCAATAATCTTACCCATTGTATTATC
>ENA-OUUV01000843-OUUV01000843.1-human-gut-metagenome-genome-assembly--contig:-NODE-843-length-17471-cov-5.864090_pt1 | contig 17471 bp, 9 predicted proteins | sample MGYA00237952_ERZ548838 | MGnify/ENA primary metagenome ERZ548838 (study PRJEB26490, sample SAMN05194705) | human gut metagenome | biome: terrestrial biome; feature: human-associated habitat; material... | reverse complement strand
TACGAGATTCGCCTTAGTCTCGTGGGCTCGGAGATGTGTATAAGAGACAGCAGATATTCTGATGGGTTCGGTCTGCTTCCTTTAGGTGTATTTAAAATATCCGCTATCTTTTCACTGGTTAATCCAGAAGTTACATTCTCTCCCGGCTTGCCTCCAAGCTCCTTCTCAATCTCGTCAGGCATCTTTCCCTGCTTAAGTCTGTCGACTGCATCATCACCGTATTTCCCTATGATTGTGACAGCATCATCACCATGTACTATAATCGCATCGACAGCATCATCTCCATATTTCCTGATGATCTCTATTGCTTCATCTCCGTTTTTGATAAGACACTCTGCCACATCGTCTGCACTTTTCGAAGAACCCTTCATCAGCTCGAAGATCTCGTCCATCTTATCCGCAAAACCATCCATCTGTGAAAGCTGCTTCAACACATCAGGAGACGCCCCAAGACCTCTCGCCTTTCTCAGCCAGTCAAGTCCTGTATCTCCGAAGTTCTTTGCAAACATACTTATCACTTCATCAGAAAGTCCCAGCTTCTTAAGATTTGTTACCAGCTTGCTGATATCTTCCAGCTTCGCTCCGTTTGCCAATAGCTCCTCTACTACATCAGCACCTAGAGACTTCACAAGTTTATTTTTCAGTGTAAGAGACAATATCGGTTTTGCAAGCTCTGAAAATAATGAAAGTCCTACGGTAAGTATCACATCAAATATAGTCTGTTTGACAATGATTTCTCCCGCTTCCTCATTACCATCCATATACGCATCAAACAGCTTAAAGGTCTGTATGCACGACCATACACTCACACCTATGCACACACCAGCAAGAGCTATCTGTGCTGATCCAAGAAACGATACAGCTCCGGCTGCTGCCATCATATTTATTGACTGGAAAATAAGGAGCATACCCTCTGTTATATCAACAAGTGTAAGTCCAAATTCAACCATAGTGTCATATATTACTTCGCTCTGGGTACTTCCACCGTTTAAACCTCCCGATATCCTGTACGCAGCCGTTCCGTCTTTCGAGAGAACTATATAACCCGCTCCGTTCCAGCTTCCAAGCACCATTTCCTCACGGGGAATGAAAACCGTATAGCCATTTTGTGCCGCAGTTCTTATCTCCGATACCACCTCGTCCGCTGTGTCAAGTAATATCAGAGCATCTTCAAGATTTGAAGAATTAATAGCCAGAATGTCAACTCCACTTTCCACAGCATCCTTGAGTATACTTATAGTAGAAACAGCAGGTTCACCCATAAGTTCTTCAAAAATTCCACTCTCATATTCCGAACCCATTATACCGGTCGTAAGCAGGTATTCCCGCTCCGCATTCTCATCACCCAGAAGGCTCACCACACTGTGGCTGTCTTTATCCACATCCATGAACATATAGCCGAAATCAATCCCGCTTACCATTCCATAGATGTATTCCTTTTCAGCTTCATAACCTGTTATTGCTTCACTTATATTTCTTGTAGCTGCAACATTATAACTGTCCGCTGCTGCGGCATATGTCAAATCCAACTGGGCAAAATACAGTTTGCCCGTCATCTCAAGATATCTTCCCATATATTCAGGGCTATAGACATTTTTCTCTGACACACTGTCCTTAAGAGTGATTATCTCATCATAAAGACTTTCCATATCCGCATCACTTATGCTCTGTACATCAATGGTTACTGCATACATCGAACCTGCTGTAATTGTATTCGTTATTCTATTGTTCCCTTCATTTGTATGGAACACTATGCTGAAGCTGCTGTCCGTTCCAAGAGGGCTGTATAAAATCTCCTCTTCCTTATCACTTACAGTCTCCCCATCCACATAAAGTACAGGCGTCATATGTACTGCGTACGATGGAGTTGTAAATATATCCCCATATCCCGAAAGGATCTCTTCATCAGCATCAGTTGCAGCCTCATAAGAGAGAAGTATACTCTTGCCCGAAAGCTCATCCGCATTGAAACTTCCAAGAGTACAGCCATCCACTTCAAATGTCACCTGATCCCTTAATCGGTCAGGTAATTCCGCAAATGTCCCCTCTTCACTATCTACCTCATACTGCAGAGAAAGTGGAAGATACACTTCATCTCTCTGTTTTATTATACGTTTTCTGAAATAGACACTATTTAAATCCATTTCGGACAATGAATCTTCACATTCCGCATAAATATCATTGAAAACATTTTCGAATGTCTCTACAGCTCCTGACGATATAGCCTCATCAAGCCTTGCCGCAATTTCATCTGTATCTCCTGACACCGTATCATATACACTATGTACACTCTCATATTCCTTAATTCCCGTATCAAGGTCTATCCATACGCTCTCTCCATCTGCATCTCCCGCTCCCCGGTAGTTGCCGTAAGGTACAAGGGTTCTCACCCATACATGCTCTATTTTTAGATATACGGTTTTTCCTTCGGATGTAAGCCTTGTTACAGGTACCCCATTTGATGCAAGTACAGCCGCCGCATGCTCTGCTGTATCAGCTCCCGTAAGTGCCATGGCTTTTTCAGGCTCAAGAAGTATATTGCCCTCTACATACATTGAAGGATATCCCCTATATCGAAGCATAGCAATAAGAAGCCCTGCCTGGTCCACATCATTTCCGCCCTTTGACTCAAATGTTCCTGCAGCACCTTTCCTGCTACCGTAGTAATATTCATAATCTATGTTGTTCTTTATGTAATTATATATATTAAGCGGCGTATCAAGCTCACCGACAAGCTTTTTCATTTCTTCGGTAAGTTCCATAATCCCTGTACAGGAAATAAGCTTCTCATCTGAAATCTCCGAAGTGTAGTCTTTTGCTGCGAAATTCTCCACATCACTTTTTTCCGCATTATAACGCTCCGCTTCAACCGCCCTGTATACTTCCGGCTTATCCGAAATCTCTGATCCATATGTATGTACATCTTCATCAGCTCTAAGCAGCTCTCTCGCTTCTTCTATGAGCCCCAATACCTCAGCGGCATCTCCTGATGATATGTTTTCCTTCAGGGCTTTCTCTATATCCTCTGCCTTTTTCTTTCTCTCCGACAGTTCTGCCTGAAATTCCCCTTTTCTTTTCTCCAGAAGAGACTGTGCTTCATCTGACAGATTACTTAATTCATCACTGCTTCTGATTATTTCTTCAGCTTCTTCTGCCATCTGCCCAAAGGCTTCTTCGACAGCATACAGATGTGTAGCTGTCTCTTCCACATTTCCACTTTTTACCTGTTCTTCCAGCGTATCAAGTTCTGTGCCAAGAAGTTCTGAGGCAGGCATAGTATTCTCCTGACTATTCACCGACTCTTTCTCTGTATCTTTTTCAGGCGCAGTATTCTCCGTTTTATATTCATCCTGCACCGTATTATTTACACTGCCGCTTTTTCCACAGCCGGCAAGCATATTCAGACTTAACGCAAATACAAGCAGCATTGCTATGCATTTATATCCATATTTATAAGTTTTAATTTTTTCTATCATTTATTTATCCTCAATTTTATGTTGGTAATAAGTTGCCTGTATATTGATTTTCTTTGCAATTATACTTCCTTTATAGTCAAAATCACACACATTTATTGTAACAGTACCATTTGGAGCATATATCAATCCGTTTCCATTTACGTTTGTCGCCTGTATAGTTATGTCACCATTTTCTGAAGCTATTACTACAGGATCTTTATATCCAAGAGTCATAACATTTGCATTAAAAGATATATCTCCGTTCGAAACTAAATTTGCGAATATATTAACCCTATTGCACCATGCTCTCGTAGTCGTTTTACATATAGTAGGATTGGTTACATTTGCCATATTGTACTCTACGATTTCTTCAATTCCCGTATTCTGTTTCATATTGTCCAATATGTCTGTCATATAATTCGGAAGTTCTATCTGCGAAGCATTTTCGATTTTCTCTGCTATATGAAGATCTCCTCCCGCTATCTGCAATTTTCCCGCAGAATATGCCGTACCAAGAAGATTTAAGGTACTTCCCTGAAATCTGAATGTTTCATTTCCATACACAATACCTTTTACATCTGCCTGACAACAGAATAATTGTACTTCTTCCTCACTTGCAAATAATGCATATGGAAGATCAAAATACAATTCATTATCAGGTATTTCTATCTCTTGAACAAATTCTTCCCCGATATTTCCCGCATTATCAACAGGACGTATATGAATATATACAGTAGTTCCCGGGGTACATTCTCCAAGATTCACAGTTGCCTTATCCTGATTAGCCGGAACTATGTCAGATATAAGATTTCCTTTCTCATCATACTCTGCAATATCCTCTATATACTCCTTATCGCTTACCTCCACTATATAGCCCTTTAATCCTGAAAGAGCGGTTGCCGTCACTATATTTGACTGTATGTTCTCCGTCTCAGAACTTGCCGCTATTCCTTCAACGTAATACTGATATGTTGTCCCCCTGTCCTCGCCATATATAGTTGCAATACCGTTATCCGAAATTTCCAGATCATCAACAACAGGCGCGTCCAGATCGTAAAATGATTTATCAGCTGAACCTGTACTGTATGTAAACTGTTTTAAATAAAAAAGTGTATTTGCCAGTACCTTACGCTCATCATCTGTAGCAAGTCCATTACTGTGTCCTGTCTGTATCATCGCAAGCTGATTATTTGTAAATAAATAGGCACTTGATGTCACCCCGGTAGCTGAATCCGTACAGTTCCCATTCGTCTCCAGTTCCATCCACACAGTTGATCCCAGACTGCCGCCCGAACATTGTCCCTGTGTATGTGTCCATGGAATATCAAGTGTACCTGACAGATTCCATGGATAGCCTGTAAGGAACCCTTGTTTTACTACTTTTACTTTATTTGAAAATCCTGATGAAGTGCCTCCCATTTTCATTCCAAGCATATCTGAAAATTTTAAAAAATAAGGCTTGTACCAGAGCGTATCATGTCCAAACAAAGCACCTCTGCCTGAATCTATGAATTTCTTAGTTGCTATATATGACTTTTCATTTAAATCTTTTGGTGATCCTATAGGTCCATTGTAATCACTTGAACCAAACATCAGAACATCATATTTATAATTTCCGTCCTCATCAAACAGATATTCTTCAGGCTCGGTATTATAATCATCTATATAAACAGTATCTATATCAAATAAGCCTTTTCCTGCCGGCTCACCTGTTCCGCTTACAGTCGTTTCCATCCAGTCGACAAGATAATTTTCCGCCGTTAAACGAGGATATATATTAAGCACCCTTACCTTTTCATTTCCGTTCCATGTAGAGCGTGTCTCCCAAACACCGTCTCCCTGCTTTCTAAATATCCTGTAACCATATCTTTCTTCATCATTTGTTATGTCATTCCAGTCAAGCTCTATACCATAATCTTCACCGTCTTTAACTGTACATGTCAATTTCAGTTCAGGCTTTTCCTTTTTATGCACCGTAAAATTAAACTCAGTACTTTTCCATATATTCTCTATTCCCGCATCTTCCTTAGACAGCACTTCAGTACGGAGTACATATGTCCTGCCTTCGGTCGCAACAATATCCATAACAGCGTCTGTCTTCTGTTCTTCCTGTTTCGGGATAAAAAGACATTCTTTTTCTTCTGTCTTTATGATCTCCCCATCTTCCAGTAAAGTGTAACGAATAACAGCCTTCATCTCCTGGTTAATGGTATATTGTATGGTTGTCTGTAATGATACCTGTTGTTTCCTGTCTGCTTCCAGTACATAATTGTCTGCTTCCGTTATCAGATTCTTTATTTCAAACTTCAATGAATGGTACTGCTCGATTTCCCGTACCAACAGAATATATTGTATGGTATCCTTTACACTTCCATATACGCTGCCATCCTCTTCCTGTACAGCATTCAACTTCTTTTCCACATCATCGGTATCATTTATTAATTCCCTTTTGTACAGATAACCTGCCAGTTTTGCCTGTTCCAAAAATGTCTCTTCAGAAAAATCTGCAGTAAAAACATTCTGGCAGTAGCTGTCCAACTTTTCGTACACAGAAGCATTGTCAACACTCGCCAATAACAAAACGATACCAACCTGTGCAGATAATTCCGGTACGGATATGTCAAATTTTGTATAACCAAAACCTCCGTCCGCTTTCTGCTGTCCAATCAGATAATTAACAGCCTTCGTCATCCTATCTGAATGATATTTCTGTTCCGTACTATCTGTGATTTCTTCCAGTCCGTCTTTTTCCCATACTGCTTCTTGTGCCAGCAATACCAGCATAGTATCATACACATCGCTCGTATAGGATTCTGTAAGGCCAAATCCGCCATCCTCATTCTGCCACTCCCAGGCTGTATCCAGATAGCTTTGACATCCCCTTGCCCATGCAAGATGTGCCAGTTCATCTACGTTAAGCACCGTATGTTCCTGCTCCCATTTTGTTAAAAACGTACTGTCTGTTTCATTTTTTTCTTCACGCAATACTGCCATTGCATTACAGGTGAAATTCGGAAGTCCTGCATTTTTCCATTCCCCACTTTCTTCGCCCATTTCTTTGAGCCATGAAAGTGCCTGCGGTTTTCCTCTTTGTTCTTCTGCCTTGGCAGAAAATGGTATTAAGTTTAATAATAAAATAATGGTGAATATAAGACTTGTAAGTATTACGCTTTTCTTTTGTATGCGTTTCATACTACCCCCCCTTTTTAATTATAATTTCTTTAGAATTCTTTTTAGAATCAGCTTAATCTACATGTACAAATGTAATAATAAACCAGGTATATGCTCCTTCTTCACTCCGCACCGTGATCTTGCCGCCCATTCCTTCTACGATAGACTTTGTAAGGGATAAGCCGATTCCGACACTGTTTGGATTCACATCATGGTGTACACGGTAGAATCGTTTGAATATATTTCCGAGATCTTTCTCTGCGATTCCCATTCCATGATCCTTGACATAGATTCTGGTAAAGACCGGATTGTGTTCTACCTCAACCGTGATCTCTGTTTTCTCCGGTGAGTAGTCTGATGCATTCTTTAAAAGATTGATGATCGCCTCTACGAGCCAGTCACCGTCACAAACCAGTTTTCTGCCATCCTCACAGATCACACGAACCTCCTGTTCCCTGCTCTCCGTCAGATAGGTTACACTGTCTCTTGCCTGTAATAATAACAGCTTCAGATCACATTCTTTGCGGTCAAACTGGATTGCTCCTGCCTCGATCCGGGCAAGCTTTAAAAGAGATAATACCATCCATTCCATTCTGGTAAGCTGATTTTTTGATTCGTTAAGCACCCGCATCCGTTTTTCTTCATCTGTAAAGGAATCATCTAACAGCAGATCGATGAATACATTTAAGGATGCCAATGGTGTCTTAAGCTGATGAGAGATATCTGACATGATATCACGTAAGAATACTTTCTCTGACATTTCCCGCTCTTTGCTTTCTTTTAAAAATGTCACCATCTTATAAAAGTTCGTATATAAGATTCCGATCGTGCCCTGCATGTATTCTTCTTCCGGCAGCTCATCTTCTCCCTGAACTACACGAAGCATCTCATCCGACACATGCTCAATCTCCCGATAAGTATGGTTGATCTCCCGATAACTGATGAAAAACAGAATTACAAGCCCAACCGCTAATATCAGCAGAATAACTGCAATTCTCTTTTCATCGCCACCGAACAGGAACCGTATACCAATTCCAACCACTGCCAACAGTATTACAGACAGGATCACAAATCGTTGTATGAATCTTTTTCTCTCAAAATCACTTTTCAAGGCTTTAGTTTCCTCTTTTAAACATCTCTTCCCACATTTGCAAGAACCATAGCCGACATCTTCGGCACCTTCATATAAAGCATATTATGCTCTACCTTGTAGTCACAGGCTTCCAGACTGTAGCCTTCTTCATTTGTGAACATCACTCTGCGCATGATCTCATGGTTCTTGACACCGATCCGTCTGACATGCAGCTTCACATCGATATCTTCATAATTTGTATTCAGGATCACAACCAGCTGCTCTGTATCTGTGAACCGTCCATAAGCAATGATCTTATGTGCTCCATACAAGAACATAACTGAGCCGCGGATCAAAGCCTCATAGTTCTTATGGATGCTGATCATGTCCTTATGGAACCGGATCAGCTCCATATCTTCTCTGCCCCACGGATACGTTCTACGGTTATCCGGGTCAGTCCAGCCACAAAGTCCTGCTTCATCTCCATAGTAGATCGTCGGAGCTCCCGGCCAGGTCATCTGGAATACAACGCCCTGACGGAATATACTCTTATCGATACCCTCATTTGCCGCCTGCGGCCCCATCGTATGCGTACGTCCGACTCTCCGGTTTGTACGGGTTAAGAATCTGGAATGATCGTGGTTTGATAATTCATTCATTGCAATCTCAAGAGATGGACGCTGGAATCTCGCCATATGATAATTCATGGCTCCCATAAATGTATCCGGATTACCCAACAGATCACCACGGAACTCATCACTGTGTTTCTCAACACCAGTCAGAAACCAGGTAATCGGCTCCATAAATGCATCATAGTTCATAACGGTATCCCACTGATCGCCCTTTAACCAAGGCTTTGGATCTCCATAATGCTCTGCAAGAATGATCGCATTTGGATTTGCCTCTTTAACTGCATCACGGAACATTCTCCAGAATTTGTGATTGTATTCCTCCGAATGTCCGAGATCGGCTGCAACATCCAGCCGCCAGCCATCCACATTATATGGAGGGGACACCCATTTCTTTGCTATATTCAAAATATATTCCACCAGTTTTGGGGAATCTTCATAGTTCAGCTTAGGAAGTGTATCATGCCCCCACCAACCATCGTAGGTTGTATTATACGGCCATACCTCTTCGTTATAAAACTTAAAGAACGACTTATACGGACTGCTCCAGGATACAAATGCTCCTTTCTCGTAGCCTTCCTGATTCTCATAGATACACTCACGATCCATCCATTTGTTGAAGGAACCGCAATGGTTAAATACACCATCTAATATAACACGCATACCACGACTGTGAATCTCCTCCACCAGGTCTGCAAAGAACTGATTGCTGGCTTCCAGATTCCGTTTGTCGGTTACACGGCTGATATATTTTGTTGCTCTTTTATTCTCTTTTACGCCATCCGGCAGGCATTCGCCCTCGTCCACAACGATCTTTCCGAAATGCGGATCGATATAATCATAATCCTGAATATCATATTTGTGGTTGGATGGTGATACAAATAACGGATTAAAATAGATAACATCTACGCCCAGATCCTGCAGGTAGTCTAACTTATCCTTAACACCCTGAAGATCTCCGCCATAGAAACGTCCGACATCCATATTTGCCGGATATTCATACCAGTCCTTCACCTGTCTGGTAGGACTGTCGATGTAGCAGTATTCGTTGTCCAGTACATCGTTCGATGGATCTCCATTACAGAAACGATCCACATAGATCTGATAAAAGACAGCTCCCTTTGCCCAATCCGGTACATCAAAGCCCGGACAGATTTCAAAGTTATAGTCCGGATTCACATTCTTCTGTACACCGATCCTGTTATAATAACAGGTCACACAGCCCGAATGGATCTCAAAATAATAGGATATATATTTCTCTCCGGCGGGGATCACCGCCGTATAGTAATCAAATAAATCATCGGATTCTTCAACAGACATGACGAGCTTCTCGCCATTGTAGATCAAATAAACTTCATCGGCATTATCTGCACATGTTCGAAATCTAACCTTCACCTGGTCATTGATTCCAGGCTCCTGCGGTATTCTATAGTATTCAGAACCATCGGAAAACAATCCCCCTACATTGATAACCGGCTTCAGATCATATATATAATCATGAATTCTTTCTGCGTTCGTGTATTTGTCGGACATTCAAAACTCTCCCTTTCGTTTATGCCTTTTCATTCTAATACTTTTTTAATAAATAGACAACCTTTTTATGCTGACAACCAATGGCAAAAACTAAGCCCCACAGCATCCTCCACCGCTCTCCGGGGGTCTGCCCCAGACCGTCAGGATGAATCGGTGGTGCCCGCCAAAAAATAAAAGAGACAGTCAACGCACGACTGCCTCTTTTGGAGAAGGTATTTTGTTACTTATGGGGTGTAGCCAAAACTATATAATGTATTGGGGGGTTACAAGTATTATTATATACAAATGCTTCTAAAAGTCTGCCCAAACATTTTTTTATTTTAAAAATTTTATTGTGCAAAACAGAGAGCGGCGTTTTTTGGAATTATTCAAAAAACGCCGTTTTTGTGCAACATGTACAAATTTTTATTGGTTTTCAATCAATTTGTTTGTGTTACTATTGTCTATATTGTTGAAGGCTCTGCGTTTGCAGTAGAGTTTGCATTTGGAACATCATCAAACAATGCTTCAAACTCAGCCCGGTCGATTCTCTCTTTCTCAAGGAGAAGCGCTGCACATTTATGAAGGATGTCTTCATGTGCTTCAAGGATCGCTCTGGCATCTGCGTAACATTCATCGATGATACGCTTAACTTCCTTATCGATCGCTCCCGCAACCTTCTCACTGTAATTCTTTGCATGACCAAGATCACGTCCAAGGAACACTTCTTCCTGATCATCACTTTCGTAATTGATCAGACCAAGCTTCTCAGACATACCGTACTTGGTAACCATTGCTCTGGCATACTGGCTTGCCTGTTTGATATCCTGCGAAGCACCTGTTGTGATATCCTCAAGAATCAGTTCTTCTGCGATACGTCCGCCAAGGCTTACCTTGATATCCTCTAACATCTTTGCCTTTGTCATGAATACGTTATCATTTTCAGGAAGCGGCATCGTATATCCACCTGCACCGGTTCCGGTCGGGATGATAGATACGGTATAAACCGGTCCCACATGAGGAAGCAAATGGAACAGGATCGCATGACCGGATTCATGATAAGCGGTGATTCTGCGCTCGCTCTCCGGTACCAGACGACTCTTCTTCTCTCCACCGATTCCTACTTTGATAAATGATTTATCTACATCTTCTTTTACAATATAAGCACGGTTATCCTTCGCTGCACAGATCGCAGCTTCGTTCATCAGGTTCTCCAGATCAGCACCTGCAAAACCTGCCGTTGTTCTTGCAATATCATTCAGATTTACATCTTCTGCAAGTGGCTTATTCTTTGTATGAACCTTCAGGATCTCTTCTCTACCCTTGACATCCGGACGGTTTACGAATACCTTACGGTCAAAACGACCCGGTCTTAAGATCGCATGGTCAAGAATATCCACACGGTTGGTTGCTGCAAGAACGATAATTCCTTCATTTACACCGAAACCATCCATCTCAACAAGTAACTGGTTCAAGGTCTGCTCTCTCTCATCATGTCCACCGCCAAGTCCGGTACCACGCTGTCTTGCAACAGCATCGATCTCATCGATGAAAATAATACATGGCGCATTCTTCTTTGCTTCGTCAAACAGATCTCTTACACGGGAAGCACCGACACCGACAAACATTTCCACAAAATCAGATCCCGAAATGCTGAAGAACGGTACACCGGCTTCGCCTGCAACCGCCTTTGCCATCAATGTCTTACCGGTTCCCGGAGGTCCTACTAACAGAACACCCTTAGGGATTCTGGCTCCAACCTTTACGAATCTTCCCGGATTCTTAAGGAAGCTGACGATCTCTTCCAGATCTTCTTTCTCCTCATCAAGTCCTGCTACATCTTTAAATGTAACCGTCTTTCCGATATCTTCATTCTTCTTGGCACGGCTCTTTCCGAAGTTCATCATCTGTCCACCGGATCCTCCGCCCTGGATTCGTCCGATCATGAATGTCATGATAATGACCATAATGATCATAATGATCAGATATGGGATCCACATGCCAAGCATGCTTTCCTTCTGCACATCGTACAGATTATACTTTGCCAGTTTTACCTGATCCTCTGCAGATGCCGTCGCATTCTTCTTATCAACTGCTGCTTCATAGTCATTATAGATCTTAATAATCTCATTAACATCTGCCGCATAGAATGTAAGCTGTTTTCCGGAAACAAACTCCACATCTACGGTTGCTGTCGGCACATTTGTATTCTGTGTAATATCTACCGCTGCGATATTTCCCGCGTTCAGATCTGCCGAAAATTCCGTATAGCTGTAATTGGTTGCAACATTACTGCTGCCACCCAGCCATTTGTTGATCAGCAGGAATCCGACAATAAGGATGATCGCATAGATCACAACAGCACTTCTTGCTCTCTTCTTATTCATTGTCTACTCCTTCATCTTGGTCTGTCTTTTTATATAAACAGTCTGATATCTACTGTTCAATCACTCCGATATATGGAAGGTTCCTGTACTTCTGTGCACAATCAAGTCCATATCCTACTACAAAACGATCCGGGATCGTAAATCCTGTCATATATAATTCAACGGGAATCACACGTCTCTCCGGCTTATCAAGCAGAGTTATTACCTGCATGCTCGCCGGCTTTCTGTTATTTAATAATTTGATCAGATACGACAGCGTTCTTCCCGAATCGAGAATATCTTCAACGACGATCACATTTTTTCCTTCTATTGATTCATCCAGATCCTTATTCAACTTCACAATTCCTGATGATTTCGTATCATCTCCATAACTGCTGACTGACATAAAATCCATGGTTACAGGAACCGTGATCTTCTTCGCCAGCTCACACATGAAGAATACACTTCCTTTTAATATTCCGATCAGATGAACGGCCTTTCCTGCATATGCTTTATCAATAGCTGCTGCCATCTCCGAGATTCTGTTATCTACTTCTGCTTCAGATATCATGACTTTAATCTGCTCTTTCATCTTCATTTTCTCCTTCTGGTATATATTCTAAACATATTACTCTTTTTGTATCAGGCCGTACCTTGTACTTCTCACTCAACCGGACGCCTACTGCCCAGATGATGTCATGTCCGGAAGCTACAAGCGGTATCTGCAAACGCTCTGCCACCGGTATCTTGCAGGATGAAAATAACCGGTTTATCTTCTTCGTTGAGCCGTCTGATGCGATCACCATATAGTCATTTTCCATATATTCCCTGATAGTAATGCCATTCTGTATTCTATCATAATCTGCAAACTTCGTATACTCTTTTTTTGTTAAATCTAAATGAACAGATTTCTCAAATATTTCAATCTTCATCCTTCCCATTCCGGGCAGAATATATTCACCTGCACCTTTTATAACTATCTCCTGCCAGTCGACATCGCGTGCGCCCTCTGCTGCCTTCTCAAAACACAGATATCCGTAATTCTGATATACCATTCCACCATGCGGAAGCATGATCCGGCTTCCCGCAGCTGCCTGATACAGCTTCTTCACTTCTCTTACATGGTTCTGACCGATATCCTTTCTTCCGCCGCTGACTCTGCCAATCAATTCTAAGATCACAAGATCCTCGATCAGTTCATCCTGTTCCCGTAGCTTCCCGATTTCCAATACATATGCATCTGTTTTTCCGGTCTGTTTCCGTATCTCCATATGTTCATCCAGAAAATATCCTACCTGCTTCATCACATAGGTATCATACATACCCGCATAGGCTGCTGCCTGACTGATATGTGCCGCTGCCTGTGTGTTTATCTCATTAAATGCCGGAATCACCTGATTACGGATCTTATTTCTGGCATAATCATTTTCCAGATTTGTGGAATCCGTACAATACTGTATCCCCTGCTGTTCCAGATAAGCCTCAATCTCCGTTCTGGTACATGAAAGTAACGGACGCACGATCCGGTCCCGCTTTACCGGTATTCCGGCCATTCCGGCAATCCCCGTTCCCCTTACCATGTTGAGCAATACCGTCTCTGCTACATCATTTTTGTTATGAGCAACTGCCACCTTATAATCAGTGATGCCATACTTGTCCGCTGCCCGGGCAAATGCCCCATACCGTGCATTTCTTCCCGCTTCTTCCTCCGTCAGCTTCTGTTCCTTTGCAAGCTGCGGCACATCGATATGGTAACAGTCACATGGTATTCCAAGCTTCTTACAATACTCTGCCACATAAGATTCATCTGCATCTGCCTCTGTTCCGCGGATCATATGGTTAACATGGACCGCATATAACTTGAGTTCTATTTTCTCCCGAAGTCCTGCAAGAACCGTCAGCAGGCAGATGGAATCCGCTCCGCCGGACACACCAACGATGCAGTTATCTCCTGCTTCAAGCAAATTCTGTTCTTTTATAAATTGATAAATCTGTTCTTCTAATGTATTTTCTGTCATATGTTTTCCACACCTGTCCGTCTTCTATGATTCGGATATTCGATCATCTATATTCATTACCTGTATCTTTGTATGCATATTGTATATACGTTTCTTTAAAATCCTACATTCACCGATATATGTAGCTTCGTTATTTTACATCCGATCATATACATTTCTTCGTTATCTTAATACAAGCCAGCTATAAATTTCAAGTAACAAACCGGAAAGTTTATGCTATTTCCAATTTTGCCACGATCACCGTCACATCATCTTCAAGTTTACCTTTACAGCGGAAAAGCACCTGTGAGACAATACGATCAAGTGTCTCCTTGCAGTCATCCGTTTTCAGCGTGGAAATGATCTCCTGCATCTCATCCTCATCTCCCAAAGCTCCATCACTTACCATTACTACCCGATCTTCCGGCTGTAGTTCCTGATGGATCACATCGCATTCCGCAGATTCAAGGACACCGATCGGCAGGGATGCTCCCCGCAGCACCTCCGTATCCCCTTCATGAATAATATACGTCGGTGCTGCCCCCTGCTTATACTGTGTCAATTCTCCGCTGTACAGATCTATGATTCCCATATCAAATGTCGTAAAACACCTCCCACTGTTCTTTGCCGATATGCAGTCATTTGAAAATGTTATTCCATAAGAGGGATCAAATCCGGCATCCAGCAATTCCTCCATTGTATCGATCATCAATGTACTTTCGCAGGACGCAAGACTTCCGCTGCCCATTCCGTCTGATATCATCATAATAAGCCTGCCATCCTCATGCTCCTTTACCGAAAAATTATCCCCCGAGACATTTGACCCATATTTTTTAATTCTACGGACAAAATATGTACAACGATATTTTGCGCATTCCTCAAATACGATCACACGATCATTTTCCGATATGATCGCAGGTGTATCCTCTGACACGCGAATCCGCTTGTCCAATACCTCAGACATGATTTCTGCCGCATCCTTCGACAGCATGATCCTCTTATTCTTCGTTCTTGCTGTTATATAATACTGAATATGATTCATCTCATTCTTCATAGATGATAAATGTGTCATGATAACCCCATGCTCCATAAAGCTTGCACGAAGCCGTTCTTCCCTGTTCAATGAAACCGGTTCAGCAGTTTCCAGATTATCGGAAAATCTTCCGATCATATCTCCGACCTCACCCAGATCCACTCTTGCTGCAGCAGGTCCACATCCTGCCAGCGTATATTCGATCCGTTTAAATGCCCCGGATAATTCCCGTATCTTCTCTGCCGTGATACGGTTCATCTCAGTCGCCGTCTGAAGATTATACTGTGACTGAATCCATCCATCCTGAACCGTAAGCAACCATTTGGGGGTCGCCGCAAAGATCAGCAGCGCACTTCCCACACTTTTGATTCCATCAAATGTCAGGAAATAATCATCATACATAAGCCCCGTCAGAATACAGGCTACAGTTACCGCCATAATGGTTCCCATTTTTCTTTTATCCGAAAGTGCGCGCCCTGCAAGGATCAATATTGCAAATATAAAAAATCCACCGACTAATTCCGGTCTTCCGCTCTTAACCGCCGCAATGAATCCGCATACACCTGTGACAGCCATTCCGTAACCCGCACCAAACCTGTGAAGTGTATACCACGACACATAAAGACTACACATTAACAGCCAGCTCACTGCCCTACCGATCATATATGGCATTCCCCACATACAGACAGCAGTCAGAACAAGAACCCCCAGCAATTCCTCATTGTACCTATCTCTCTCTCTTTTCTGTAACAACAAAACCTGTGTTCCTGTCTGAAATACAGGTATCGTTCCGACAGATATCACTGTTTCAAATAAAGCCATAAGCACCGCATCCTGCATACCGAAAATGTACATACCACATATAAATGACCAGACGAATATTATTAATCCACAGCTTCCGGCAAGTATCAGATATGTACGAGTTCCTCCCGATCGCCTGCATTTCAATCCACCTTCAAGATTCATGCAGACCAGAACAGCCACCAGGATCACACTGTATTTTATCAAGAAATACGCAGCAGAGTTTTCACCCGTTCCCATCACATACGGTCCTATCCGGAATATCTGTTCCGTGTTCCAGCCTTGTCCGCCATATAACGCCGCCCCGCCAAAAAGCATTGCTGTGAACAGACCGAACGTATTCTGTCTCATATAATAAACTGCAATAAGCATCGGAACCATAAACGGATGCATACCAACGATCGCAGAATGTCCGCATAGGAATCCGATCAGATATAACAGCATACGATTCACTTTTTTTTCATTCATGTATGTGTCCTCCCTTTTCGCCTTAAGTGTCAGACATTATACGGAGATAACACGTAAAAAAAAAGCGAATGCTGAAAACAGCAATCGCTTTATTCTGACTATTTTTTATTTTTCCGGCTCTTTTATGTACTTATTCCTTCGGACGAATCACTATTTCGTCAGGATATACCAGACCGAGCTGATTTCTGGCTACTTCCTCAACGTACTTTTTCGTCTTCATATATTCTTCTTTTTCTTCCAGCTTCTTATGTTCATCCTGTGCTTCTTCAATCTGTGCTGAGATCTCTGCTGCCTGAACCTTTAATTCTGCTTTCTGTTCACGAAGCGAGATAGATTTTACTACCACGATCACTGCTAACAGCAGAAGCGAAACAATAATGATCGCTGTACATATCTTTGATTGTTTTCTTCTGGTATTTGTTCTACCCATAATCCATTCCCCTATTGTCAGGCTTCTTTTTTCGATGCATTGTTTTCCTAAAAAAACAATGTTTTCGAAGTGCATTGACATAATTTTACCTTCTCGAACAAATTATGTCAACAAGCTTTTTTGCCCGGAAAATCACTTTTCTCAACCCTTTTTTCAACTCACACAATATATAGTTTAAGAGTCTGGAAACAGCCCAATTTATAGTAGAAAAATACAGTCCAATTCCAGAAAAAAATCCTAAAAAAATATACAAACGTATCACGCCGCTGTTATAGGTAAATGTCGTCCAAATTACTGTCGCACATAATACCAGCCAAAAAAGGAGATCTATAAAGCCAATCCAAGTGTCTTTTATATTTATCACTTTTTTAAAAGCATTAAATAAGCCTATGATCAATCCTATCCCGACCCCGAATAATACGCATACTGCAAAGGCTGTTGACTGCTGCTCCAACATCTCTGTCATTATTTGAACAGCCTCTTAATTGAAAATGTTCCGTTCTCTTTATCCGTCATGTAACAGATACAGTCAACCTT
>ENA-OUUV01000834-OUUV01000834.1-human-gut-metagenome-genome-assembly--contig:-NODE-834-length-17592-cov-5.681588_pt1 | contig 17592 bp, 10 predicted proteins | sample MGYA00237952_ERZ548838 | MGnify/ENA primary metagenome ERZ548838 (study PRJEB26490, sample SAMN05194705) | human gut metagenome | biome: terrestrial biome; feature: human-associated habitat; material... | reverse complement strand
TACCAGCCAGCTGTTTGATCTGCTGGTTAGATCCACGGGCACCGGAATCTGCCATCATGAAGATGTTGTTATATTTATCAAGTCCGTCCAGAAGGGCTTTTGTCAGAACCTTATCGGCTTCTTCCCAAACCTTAACAACAGCGAGGTATCTCTCCTCCTCTGTCATAAGACCACGTCTGAACATCTTTGTGATCTTGTCAACCTGAGTCTGAGCATCTGCAAGGATCTGCTTCTTCTCGTCCGGCACCTTCATATCTGAAATAGATACTGAAATAGCACCTCTGGTTGAATACTTGTAACCGATTGCCTTTACGTCATCCAGAACTTCAGCAGTCTTGGTTGCGCCATGTGTATTGATACATTTGTCAAGGATCGGCTTTAACTGTTTCTTACCAACATGGAAATCAATCTCAAGTTTCAGGATATTGTCAGGATTTGTTCTGTCAACATATCCAAGATCCTGAGGAATGATCTCGTTGAACAGCAAACGACCGAGTGTAGTATCGATGATACCTGTAACCTCTGCTCCGTCTTCTGTCGTAACAGTTCTTCTTACTTTTATCTTAGAGTGGAGAGTGATCTCCTTGTTCTCATATGCAAGCAGTGCTTCGTTCTTTGACTTGAAGAACTTGCCTTCTCCGATATCGCCATCCTTCTCCATTGTCAGATAGTAGATACCAAGGACCATATCCTGTGAAGGAACGGCAACCGGAGCACCATCTGAAGGCTTCAGAAGGTTATTCGGGGACAGGAGCAGGAATCTACATTCTGCCTGTGCCTCAACTGTAAGTGGAAGGTGAACAGCCATCTGGTCACCATCGAAATCGGCGTTGAACGCTGTACATACCAGTGGATGAAGCTTGATTGCCTTACCTTCTACAAGGATAGGCTCAAATGCCTGGATACCCAGTCTGTGAAGTGTAGGAGCACGGTTTAACATAACCGGATGCTCTTTGATTACATCCTCAAGTACATCCCAAACTTCCGGCTCAAGCTTTTCTACCATCTTCTTAGCAGCTTTAATGTTATTCGCTCTGCCGCTGGCTGTCAGTTCTTTCATAACAAATGGCTTGAATAATTCGATAGCCATTTCCTTTGGAAGACCACACTGATAGATCTTAAGTTCCGGTCCTACTACGATAACGGAACGTCCTGAATAGTCAACACGCTTACCAAGAAGGTTCTGACGGAAACGTCCCTGCTTACCCTTTAACATATCGGACAGAGACTTTAATGCTCTGTTACCCGGACCTGTTACAGGACGGCCTCTTCTACCATTATCAATTAACGCATCAACAGCTTCCTGAAGCATTCTCTTCTCGTTTCTGACAATGATGTCAGGAGCGTTCAGATCAAGAAGTCTTCTTAAGCGGTTATTTCTGTTGATAATTCTTCTATATAAGTCATTCAGGTCAGATGTAGCAAATCTGCCGCCATCCAACTGAACCATAGGTCTGATATCCGGTGGGATAACCGGAATAACATCCATGATCATCCACTCCGGCTTATTCTCAGAATTACGGAATGCTTCAACAACTTCCAGTCTCTTGATGATTCTGGCTCTCTTCTGTCCGCTTGAATTCTTAAGCTCAGCCTTTAATTCTTCGCTTTCTTTATCCAGATCGATTGCTCTTAAGAGTTCCTGAATGGACTCAGCACCCATTCCTGCACGGAAGGAGCCGTATCCGAAGTCCTCTTCAGCCTTTCTATATTCCTGCTCTGTCAGAACCTGCTTATAAGTAAGTGGTGTGTCCTTTGGATCAAGAACGATATAAGATGCAAAGTATAATACCTTTTCAAGTACTCTTGGAGAAATATCAAGGATCAGTCCCATACGGCTAGGAATACCTTTGAAATACCAGATATGGGATACCGGTGCTGCAAGCTCGATATGACCCATACGCTCTCTACGAACGCTGGCCTTTGTAACCTCTACACCGCATCGATCACAGATAATACCTTTATATCTGATCTTCTTATACTTACCGCAATGACATTCCCAGTCCTTGCTAGGTCCAAATATTCTCTCGCAGAACAAACCATCTTTTTCCGGTTTTAATGTTCTGTAGTTGATAGTCTCAGGTTTCTTAACCTCACCATGTGACCATTCTCTGATTTTTTCAGGAGATGCAAGTCCGATTCTAATTGCGTCAAAGCTTAAAGCCTGTTCCTGTTCTGGAGTTTCCATGTTAAATTCTGGCATCTTACAAAATCTCCTTTCTAAAATTCATCATCCGAGTTGCCATCATAGTCGTCATTGTAATCATCCAGATATTCTCCGTCTGATAATGATGTCAGCTCATCATTTTCATCTGTTCCGCTGAAGCCCGCTTCTTCAAATTCACGTCCATCAGCTTCCCGTTTATCATCATCGATCATGCTCTTAACATTCTCGTCATACGCTTCGATCGTCTCACCGAGATCAACCTCTGTCATATCGTCTTTTACAACTCTGACATCGAGACCAAGTGACTGGAATTCCTTCAGCAGTACCTTGAATGACTCAGGGATACCAGGTGTAGGAATATTCTCACCCTTAATGATCGCTTCATATGTCTTAACACGTCCGATTACATCATCCGACTTAACAGTCAGGATTTCCTGTAATGTATATGATGCACCGTATGCTTCCAGTGCCCAAACTTCCATCTCACCGAAACGCTGTCCACCGAACTGAGCTTTACCACCCAGAGGCTGCTGTGTAACTAATGAGTACGGACCGGTTGAACGTGCATGGATCTTATCATCAACCAGATGGTGGAGCTTAAGATAATGCATGTAACCGATTGTTACAGGGCTGTCAAATTCTTCACCGGTTCTACCGTCACGAAGCTGTACCTTACCGGTTCTGTCGATCGGAACGCCCTTCCATTCTTCTCTGTGGTCTCTGTTCTCATAGAGGTAATTCATTACTTCTTCCGAAACAGAGTCTTTATATTTCTCATAGAAATCTTCCCACTCGGTATTTGCATAATCATTCGCCATCTCAAGAGTATCCATGATATCAAACTCGTCTGCACCATCAAACACAGGAGTTGAAACCTTGAATCCGAGAACCTGTGAAGCAAGACCAAGATGGATTTCAAGAACCTGTCCGATATTCATACGTGAAGGAACGCCCAGTGGGTTCAACACGATATCGAGCGGACGACCATTTGGAAGGAATGGCATATCTTCTACCGGAAGTACACGGGAAATTACACCCTTGTTACCATGACGACCGGCCATCTTATCTCCTACCTGGATCTTTCTCTTCTGAGCAATGTATACTCTGACTGATTTATTAACACCCGGTGAAAGTTCATCACCGTTTTCTCTTGTGAAGATCTTGGTATCCATGATGACACCAAATGCTCCATGAGGGACCTTAAGGGAAGTATCTCTTACTTCTCTTGCCTTCTCACCAAAGATGGCACGAAGGAGTCTTTCCTCTGCTGTCAGCTCTGTCTCTCCCTTAGGAGTAACCTTACCGACAAGGATATCTCCGGCACGAACCTCAGCACCGATACGGATAATACCATTCTCATCCAGATCCTTTAATGCATCATTGGACAATCCCGCAAGATCTCTTGTAATCTCTTCCGGTCCGAGCTTGGTATCTCTTGCTTCGCATTCGTACTCCTCAATATGAATAGATGTATATACATCATCTTTTACAAGTCTTTCACTTAAAAGAACAGCATCCTCGTAGTTATAACCTTCCCAGGTCATGAAACCGATCAGAGGGTTCTTTCCAAGTGCGATCTCTCCACCTGAAGTAGATGGTCCGTCTGCAATAACCTCTCCAGCCTTAACATGCTCGCCCTTGAATACGATAGGTCTCTGGTTCATACAGTTACCCTGATTGCTTCGTGCGAACTTGATAACGTGGTAGATATCCTTTGTTCCATCTTCATCTGCCTTAATACAGATTTCCTTACTTGTGGAATATTCAACTACACCATCTCTCTTTGCAACGATACATACACCTGAGTCAACGGCTGCCTTTGCTTCCATACCGGTACCTACAACGGCTGATTCGGTAAGCATAAGCGGAACTGCCTGACGCTGCATGTTTGATCCCATCAGAGCACGGTTTGCGTCATCGTTCTCAAGGAAAGGAATCATGGATGTAGCAACTGAGAATACCATCTTAGGAGAAACGTCCATCAGATCAACTCTTGATTTCGGGAACTCTGTTGTATCCTCTCTGTATCTTCCTGATACGTTGTTATTTACGAAATGACCATCTGCATCCAGAGGTTCATTTGCCTGTGCAACTCTGTAATTATCTTCTTCATCTGCCGTCAGATAAATAACCTCATCTGTAACTACAGGGTTTGCAGGATCTGATTTATCCAGTTTTCTGTATGGTGCTTCTACAAAACCATACTCATTGATTCTTGCATAAGTAGCCAGAGAGTTGATCAGACCGATGTTAGGACCTTCAGGAGTCTCGATAGGACACATTCTACCATAATGAGTATAGTGTACATCTCGAACCTCGAATCCTGCTCTGTCTCGTGACAAACCACCGGGACCAAGGGCTGATAATCTTCTCTTATGAGTCAGCTCAGACAATGGGTTGTTCTGATCCATGAACTGTGACAACTGGGAACTTCCGAAGAATTCCTTAACTGCTGCTGTTACAGGCTTGATGTTGATCAGAGACTGTGGAGTGATCGTCTCTACGTCCTGAGTCGTCATTCTCTCTCTTACAACTCTTTCCAGTCTGGAAAGACCGATTCTATACTGATTCTGAAGAAGTTCTCCGACTGCACGGATACGTCTGTTACCAAGGTGATCGATATCATCCTTTGTTCCAATACCATATTCAAGGTGAATGTTGTAGTTAATTGAAGCGATAATGTCTTCTTTTGTTATATGCTTTGGAACAAGGTCAGATGCATCTCTTGCGATAGCTGCCTTTAATTCTTCTTCGTCTGAATATTCATTTAAAAGGGTTTCAAGGACAGGATAGTATACACCCTCATGGATACCTACTTCAGCAGGATCAAATCCAACATACTTGGACAGATCTACTACCATATTTGAAAGCACCTTTACGTTACGTTCTTCTGTCTGGATCATAACATATGGTACAGCAGCATCCTGGATATCCTTTGCCTGTGCTCTTGTAAGTGTCGTGCCTGCTTCTGCGATCACTTCACCGGTTGCCGGATCGATCGCATCCTCTGCAAGTATCTGACCTGTGATTCTGTTCTGGAATGCCAGCTTCTTATTGAACTTATAACGTCCAACCTTTGCAAGATCATAACGTCTTGGATCAAAGAACATTGCATTGATCAGGTTCTCTGCACTCTCTACTGCAAGAGGCTCACCCGGTCTTATTTTTTTGTACAGCTCAAGAAGACCATCCTGATATGTCTCAGAAGGATCCTTTTCAATACTTGCTAAAATCTTTGGTTCTTCGCCAAACAGATCGATAATCTCTGCATTTGTTCCGATTCCCAGTGAACGGATAAGTACTGTGATAGGCACCTTTCTGGTTCTATCTACACGAACATAGAAAACATCATTCGAATCTGTTTCGTACTCTAACCATGCACCACGGTTTGGGATAACTGTACAGGAGTACAGCTTCTTACCAATCTTATCATGTGCAATATCATAGTAGATACCAGGTGAACGCACCAACTGGCTTACGATAACTCGCTCTGCACCGTTGATCACAAATGTACCTGTCTCGGTCATAAGAGGAAGATCACCCATGAAAATCTCATGTTCTGACATTTCCTTTGCGTCATTTGCATGGAGTCTTACTTTTACTTTAAGCGGTGCAGCATATGTTGCATCTCTTTCCTTGCACTCTTCGATTGAGTACTTCACATCATCTCTACATAACTGGAAATCTACAAACTCAAGACTAAGCTGTCCTGTATAGTCAGTAATAGGAGAGATATCTTTAAATGCCTCCTTCAGACCATCGGTAAGGAACCACTGGTATGAGTTTTTCTGAACTTCGATAAAGTTAGGCATCTCCAGTACATCTTTCTGTCTGGAATAACTCATTCGGATACCTTTACCAGATTGAACAGGACTAATTCTGTTTTTTTCCATCGACACATTCACCCCTTGGAATTTATTTTTAAGCGTATATTCTGTTGAAATGCTTACATTTAACCGAAATATATTAGCCGTGTCATTATATGTCTGGTTTGAACGCAAACCAACCCATAGTATAGACATCCTACACTGTATCACATTTTCAAGGTATATGTCAAGAAATATTTGGAATTTTTTATAAAAGAATTGTATATGAACTTTTATCCATATTTATGCGCCTGTTTGCATTTTCTAAAAACAATATGCAACAGCATTTTATTTTATAGAACAGATACATAAATTCGGCTATACCATGAGTGCATTCTCACTCTATGCATTCAAAAAATCACCCCTTATAAGCAAGTAATTTTTCATCATTGTATAGATATTTGTATCTGTGTTCAGAATCTTAAAATCACTTATTCGGTCTCAACTGCTCTTATTGATAAAAATGATCAGTTCGCCGGAACTTTGACAAAAACGACCTGGCAGGTAATTCTCCCGCCAGGTCGAAAGATATTCATAAATACAAGGAATAAAATTACTTTAATGTAACCTTAGCGCCTTCAGCCTCTAACTTAGTCTTAGCTTCCTCAGCCTCGTCCTTTGAAGCTCCCTCTTTGATAACCTTTGGAGCGCCATCAACAGCATCCTTAGCTTCCTTTAAGCCAAGACCTGTGATCTCACGAACAACCTTGATAACCTTAACCTTGTTAGGACCAACTTCTGTAAGTTCGATATCGAATGAATCCTTCTCTTCTGCTGCTGGAGCATCTCCGCCTGCTGCTGCTACAACAACACCTGCTGCTGCTGATACGCCGAATTCTTCCTCACATGCTTTAACTAAGTCATTTAATTCTAATACTGATAAACCTTTGATTACTTCAATAATTTCCTGAGTTGTCATTATTATTTCCTCCATTAATATAATATAGTTTAATAATTGCTGCTTCTATTAAATAGAAGCCGATATGCCTGTATGCACAAATAATTAAGCTTCCTTCTGTTCTGCAATCTGCTTGATAACACGAGCGAAGTTTGCAATAGGTGACTGGATACTTCCAAGGAATTTGGAAATAAGTACTTCTCTTGAAGGAATGTTTGCAATAACTGCGATACCTGCTGCATCGTAGAATGTACCTTCTACAACGCCACCCTTAAGCTCAAGTGCCGGAGCAGTCTTTGCGAAGTTAGCCAAGATTCTGGCTGCTGCTGTAGCATCTGTCTTACAGATAGCTAATCCGGTAGGTCCTTCGAGACATGGCTTCAGTCCCTCGAACTCTGTGCCTTCAATAGCGAAGTTGATCATGGTGTTCTTGTATACCTTATAAACAACCCCAGCTTCTCTTAACTGCTTACGAAGCTGTGTGTCCTGCTCAACTGTAAGTCCACGGTAGTCAACTACAACTGCTGTCTGAGCACCATCTAAGTTAGCTTTGATTTCTTCAACTACTGGCTTCTTAATCTCTACCTTTGCCATAATGCGCCTCCTTGTTTTACTAATGACTGCACATAGTTAACAGAAAGCATCTTCTGCTAAAATAAGAAAAGCTCTCTGTCGATAAGACAGAGAGCATATAGTTAAAATAATATTAACGATATATTCCTCGGTAGGTGTTTTTCAACTTATGCCATCCGGCACCTACTGTCTTCGGCAGTTCATCGGGAAATACTTTACCATAACACAAGGAATATGTCAATACGTTTTTTCACTTTTTGATGTAAATTTTCACTTTTCCATGTAAATTTACACTTTTTCGTGCAAATACTTTTGCTCACATTATTTATGATGTGTAATTCTTTTATATCTGTTTTTGTCTGGATCTTATTCTTCCCATTTCTTTACAAGGATACTTGCATTGTGTCCGCCAAATCCAAGAGAATTGCTCAATGCATATGTAATGTCCTTATGAACGCCCTCACCCTTTGTATAATTCAGGTCGATCTCGCCTTCTGTCTCACGAAGACCTACTGTTGGGTGAATGTATCCATCTTCGATAGATTTTACGCATGTAATAAATTCAACTGCTCCGGCCGCGCCAAATAAATGACCGATCATGGATTTTGTAGAATTGATATTTACATTATATGCATCCTCACCAAATGCTTTCTTAATGGCTCTTGTCTCATAGAGATCATTGTGGTGGGTACTTGTTCCGTGTGCATTGATATAATCAACGTCTGCCGGTGTAATGCCAGCCTCATTGATCGCGAGTGTCATGGCTCTTGCTGCACCCTCTCCATCCTCGGCAGGGGATGTAATGTGAAATGCATCACAGGTGGAACCATATCCGACAACCTCGGCAAGGATCTTTGCTCCTCTTGCCTGCGCATGCTCCAGAGATTCCAGAACTACGACTCCAGCTCCTTCACCGATAACGAATCCACATCTGTCTTTGTCAAACGGAATCGACGCACGATCTGCTTCCGTTGCACTTGAAAGTGCTGTCATGGAGATAAATCCTGAAACATTTGTCTCACAGATCGGTGATTCAGCGCCTCCGGCTACCATCACATCTGCATCTCCGACCTGAATATAACGATATGCCTCGCCAATGCTGTTTGTTCCTGTCGCACATGCTGTTACAACATCTGTACATTTGCCCTTTAAGCCATATGCGATCGCTACATTTCCGGCTGCCATATTCGAGATCATCATAGGAACCATCATTACACTGACACGGTTTGCCTTACCATTCATAACCTTGGCATGTTCCTTTTCGATCGTAGCTACACCGCCAAGTCCGTTACCGATACAGGTTCCGAATCTTGTCAGATCTTCTTTCTCAAGATCAATACCCGCGTTCCTGATTGCTTCGCCTGTAGCTGCAACTGCATACTGGCAGAACGGCTCCATTCTTCTGGCTGCCTTTGGATCCATATATTGTTTCGGATCAAAATCTTTTACTTCAGCACCCATTTTGCATTTATATTCGGATACATCAAATTTTGTAATCTCGCCAATACCTACTTTATTCTTCTTAATGCCATCCCAGAATTCTTCTACGTTATTTCCAATCGGGGTTACAGCGCCCATTCCTGTTACAACTACTCTTTTCATCTCGTTTTCCTTTCAAAAGACAATCTATCCATTTAGTACATATCATATAAATATGTACCGCCGTAATGCTCATTGTACCATTTCACCTGTCGGTTCAATGTCGGTTTCGCATTATGCTGGTATGTACAAACACATCCCATCGCAATGCTCATTGTACCATCTCGTTTTTAAAACCGCAAGTGTTGGTCTGTTTCTCTTTCAAAAATCTATTTCTCTTTCAGAATATCCATCATCTCGGCGATCATTTCTTCATCCTGAAGCCGGAACAGGATCTCTACTCGTCTGGATGCTTCCAGATCGACAGATCCATCCTCCTTATAAATCGGATTGCTGTAGGACTTTCCATTTGCCGTCAGCACACTTCGAAGCAGTTCAACATCTGTGGAGCTTATGATCCCGTTACTCTCGGTCAGGCAATACTTTGCAACAGAAAAGGCTCTCTGCTGGGAAAGTTCAAGATTATAAATATAAGATCCATTCGTATCTGTATGACCTTCTATAATAATCTCCGATACATAATCACGATATTTTTCATCCAGCAGCACTTTACAGTATTTGGGAAGAAATTCTTTCAAGAATGTCTTTCCTTCTTCTTTCAGGTCACTGTCCGCAACGTCAAATAACACACTGGCATCAAAGGTAATCGCACCCGTTTTCTCGTCTACCTTGACATTTAACGAACTGTCTGCGAACTCATCACGGAGTGCCGCCACCAGATCACTTCGGATGCCTGCGATCCGATCCAGCTCATCCTGCTGATCTTTTAGCAACTGCTCCTGTTCCTTGATAATTTCTTTCTGCTTATCAAGCTCTGCCTGTTTACTCTCATACTGGCTCTTTGACTGCATCAGTGTAAAAGAAATGATCAGAATAAAGATCAGAAGGAGTGCCGCCATCATATCGGAATACGACAGCCAGTAAGAGGTTTCTTCTTCCTCCGGTCTTCTTCGTTTCTTACTCATGCCTTATCCCTCCCTGCTGCTCTGCTCGATCGCCCTCGGGCGGTTCAGTCTGCCCCGGAAGATGTCATTCTGATCTTTCGTCAGGATACGGATATCTTCGATATCTTCATGCATGGATTTCAGATATGCAAGTGTTTCTTCGATTGCCTTCTGTGTTGCTATCGTTGCTTCCAACTGTTTCTTCTGGAAATCAAGTTCCAGATTACCGTTATCGTAAGTCGCATCCGGACGTACATACCGTTTGAACTCTGCAACGAATTCATCCAGCTTATGATATGCCTGTTCCAGAACCGTCTTAAAGATCAGGTTAAATGTCAGGGAAAAGATCATACCATAGATAGAGGTATGGAACGCAACCTTGATACCATCCATCAGAGGTCCGATACTGTTCGTGATCTCCTCTGCTGAACCGGTGTTAAATGCCTGAAGTCCGATTGACAGACCGATAAAGGTACCAAGAATACCCAGCCCTGTCATGGCTCCCGGAACCAGACTCAGACGACCTTTTTCAACCGCATCATCGATCAGCTGGTAATTGATAAAATCTTCGATATCGCAGGCATATTTTCCCTCTTCGTCCTGCTCCAGACGTTTCATTTCTTCCACATAATCTACATAGGAATTTCTCAGATGTTCCTCATTAAAGATACCATACCGGGTCTCGGTACGATACAGATCCCAAAGAAGCTTCTTTTCTTTTGCATAGTCGCCCTTGATATAGCTGATAGCTATACGAAAATCTTCCCCCATCTGGTCGATATGCTTCAGATGCTTATATGCATAGACAAATATCGCTCCCACGATTCCAAACATGCAGACACTGATCAGCACATTTGCCGGATCCAGACTGTCATTTGTCACATTCAGTAAAATACAGATACCGAGCATCACCACATAGACAACAGGCAGCCACTTTTTATTCAGTTCTACCTTCATGTTCTGCTTCTTTCGGAATGCTCTTGCCGCACGTTCATTCTGCGGCCGGATGGTTTTCAACCGGTTTCGTTTGTTCATTTTTTCGTTTCCTCTCGTATGATCTCATTCAGTCTTTTCATACGTATCTGTCAAAGCGTTTCCCTATTCGTTTTATTGTAGCATTAATCCGCATTTTTTACCATCACAATGCGTAAAAAAACGGCACCAGATACAAATAAATTCGATCATCTGTACCTGATGCCATATACTAAATGCAATGTCTGTATTTTTTATTTTACCAGCCGCTTACAGAAGGTGCTGAATATATAACCTTTGCTCCTTTTCCGTTCTTTTTCACAAGAACCAGTTTGGAATATCCCTTTTTATCATATTTCTTATACACGATGTAGTCGCCCTGCAACGTATAATAAGAAACCGTTGAAGTACTGGTCGCATTCTTATCTTTCAGCACATTATAAATCTCGGTTTTCTTGCCTTTTGAGGTCTTGTAATCTATCGCCTGTGGGAAATATAAACTACCTATCGTCTTGCCCCGGGAGGTCAGAGAACCCTTGGAGGTCTTGATCGGCGTTCTTGCATCCCGTTCTGTACTTAATACAACAGATTTTGCTTTCTTTTTATTTTTTCCGGTAAGTGACATGGAATATGTACCAACCGTTTTATCATATTCTATATCACTGGTCTTTACATGCTGCGTCTTTGTATAGTAGATCTTTTTGCCTGCAAATACAAAATCACGGCCTCTTGCAAGTTTTGTTTTCTTACCATTCTTAATAGATACACGCACGATATACTTATCTGATCCATCGGATCCGCCATAATTATCATAGACTGCATACAGATAATTTCCTTTTTTTCTCAAGCTTCTAAATCCTTTTCCACCTGCTTTGGCAATGGTTTTTGTCTTCTTCGTTTTGATATCATAGCAGAAGATTTTTCCAGTTTCCGTGATTGAATAATAAACCTTATTACCACTGATCACAACTGAACATCCGCCACCACCAATATAGTTATCCTGTGTCTGATATGTCTTTGCATCTGCCTGATTCGGGTAAATTAAGCATCCGATCAGGACTGCAAGCATACTGAATAAAATTGCATGTGATTTTAAAAATTGTTTCATATCTTATCCATCTCCTTCATTATTTGATTAAATATCTGCCTCTATATTCTTCGCCTCTTCATGTCCGGCGCGGCTCTAGTCTCTGATGACCTTATCCAGGCAGCCGTGTTCTTCGCATGAATTTCTTGCCTTTCTTCCCTGCGCATCGATATATACAATATTGCCATCGGCATCTTTGTATGCCAGAGACTCATGCGCTCCTGTGCTTGGATTGGTACTGGCATCTCCGATCGTAAGCCATACGCCTTCGCCTTCTGCAACAGTATCTGTCGCTTTATCATACAGATAATTCAGTCTCAGATCCTCCTCTGCCGCAGCGCAGACAATATCTATAGCCACACAGGTTATGATACCGCCACGCAATGCCATCGCGCGGTTTAAAACCGGCATATTGAACATATTATAATAAAGCGCAATACCATCGACTGAGAATCCATCCCACAGAGTCGGATTTACATCTTTTTGAGTACATTGATATCCCGGATAATGTGCTGTCGTTGAAATATAATCTGCAAGAGTTTTCAGCTTATCATAATTCGACATATCATCTGTCCACAGCTTTGCCTCTACATTTCTCCGAACCTTTGTATATAATTCTGTATCAAGAAGATTTCCATCTTCATCATATGGCTTCGGAGCAACATACATAGTGTCATATAAAACGCCATCCCTGTAAGCATCCAGTCTGCACACGCGCACACCTGCACCAGCTGTTACAGTAAGCTTGCACTGTGACATTGCTTTGCCGGAAAATTGTACTTTTCCACTTGTGGTCGGAGTTGTAATAGATGTTGTCTCTCCATATGCCCCTTTCAGATTATAGGTTTCTACTTTTATTTCCGGTTCTGAAGTATTCCAGCCTGCCCATTCCATAAGATTACTGTATTCTTTCGGCGTAGCATCCGATACCTTATAGGTTATATGCTCCTCTAACCACGCAGCATTACCTTCACATGCAAACCATTCGCAAAAAGAACCTGTACCATTCGTTACGGTTGTATTTCCAACCTCTTTCTTCATGGTTTCCCCGTACTTATAACCGGACAGATTAAATCCTCCAAGTGGATCTTCATTATTGTATATTCTCACTTTTCCCAAAGCAATCCATGTCTCTTTATAATGTTCTGTCTCAGGGAATATAATACACAGGCTGGTATGTCCGACACTCGTACATACCACATTTCCATCCTCATTCTTTTTGGTATATCTTTCTGTATAATCGATATATTCTCCCCGATTACCATAAGTATAATATTCCTTTATTTCTCCTGCACATTCCGGCTGTTTGGAATAATGAACCTTTATTTCATCTCCCAGTTCATATTCCATTTTTTCCAGCTCTACTGTACCATCCCACTCTTTTTTTTGATCCTCGGACTCTTGTCCGCCGGAATTCGTGTCCCCGGTAGTACCTGAGTTCCCGATGGTATCTGTATCCTTAGTTGCGCCTGTATTTCCAGTGGTGTCTGTATCCTTGGTGGTGCCTGCGTTCTCAGTGGCATCCGTTACATCTGTGGTGTTCTCAGACTTATTGCTATCACCAGTATTCTTCTGACCGGAGTCCTTCTTTGTCGTCTTCTTTTTCACTTTAACAGACTTCACCTTACTCCATGCGCTGTGATATTTTTTCTTCTTTACAGTCCTGTACACACGAACCCTGACATAATACTTTTTGCCCTGCTTCAGCTTCTTGAATGTAACAGTCTTTTTCCCGGCACTGACTTTCTGGCTTTTTACGCCTTTCTTAAACTTCTTGTCTGTGCTGATCTGAATCTGATAGCTGCTCGCCTTGTTCTGTTTCTTAAACGTTACTGTCGCCTGTCCTGCCGACTTGGATTTTACCGACGTAATAGATGTCTTCGAAACCTTAACCTTACTGCCTGTTTTCGCTTCTGATGTAAATGAGCAATTCACGCATAGCAATGCTGCCACCATGCACCAGACAATGATCTGCTTCAATCTATTCTTCATGTATTATCTCACCTTTTTTACTTTTACACCCTTCTTCACATAGTAAACATGATTTCTATAGGCGACATTTCCGGTATAAGACTTCTTCCATACGCCATTCTTGACATAGTATTCCTGTCTGCCATTCTTGATGAATGCTGTCTGTGTAGTCTTCAGACCTTTCTTAACGTAATAAGTTGCCTTACCGACTTTTACAAATCCGGTCTTGGTGTTCTTTGCGCCTTTATTCAGATAATAGGTCTTCTTACCAGCCTTTACGAATTCATTCTTTGTACTACAGACACCTTTCTTTACATAGTAGTACTTCTTGCCGTTCTTCACGAATCCGGTCTTTTTATTCTGCACTACGCCCTTCTTGATGTAATAGGTCTTCTTGCCAACTTTGATGAATCCGCTTCTGCCTGACTGGATCAGACCTTTCTTTACATAGTAATATTTTCCGTCAGATCCCTTTACAATGCCATTACTTGTAAGGGACACCTTTGGTTTTGAGATCTTATAAGAACCACCATTGATGCTTCTTGCCATCTTATCGAATACTTTATAAATATTCTGATTATTTTTCATAGCTGCAGGATTCTTACCCTTACTGATCACCTTCTGAGCTGCAACGGTATTATTTGGAAGGTCGCCCAGAGAACTCATTACAGAAGGATCGCAGCATAAGGCTTTTAGGAACTGCACTGCTGCTTCATCCTGCTTGCCGCTCTTAATTGCGTAGTATGTACCACCCCAGCTATAGGCAAATGGTCCCTGACAGGCAGCCATCGGCTTGTCAAATGTCATGCTATACTGTCCCCAGGTGCCGGAGAACCAGCCAAATACCTTACCGGATGTCATATCAGCCACCCAAGCACTGGTCCACATCGAGCTTCCTGTATCATATCCATTTCTACGGGTCGCCTTCGCGATCTTTTCCACAGTCTTCTTATCTGCTTCAGATAACATAAATACCTTGCTATTATCCTCGTAAGAATACGATGTATCCCCTATCATGTCATTGAGAATACCCTCACAACCACTCATTGTATTTTTTGATGCTCCGGAGGTCATATAGTAACCGGCCTCTTTCATTTTTGCAGCAACAGACAGATAGCCATCAGCTGTTCCGATCATCTTCTGAACCTTTTCAGGATCTGAAGTTCCAAGAACCTTCTGTGCAATATCCGGATCAAACATAAATGCTCCCGGTGTTGCTTCCGGTGTCATCGCTACAAGCTTGCCCTTATAGGTTCCTGCTTTTCTGGTATATGGATAAGACTGGCTGTAAGCATCTGTAAGTCCAAGCTTGTCCAGATCTGTAAATACTCCTGTAGATAAAAGTACATCCAGCTTTGATGAATACATCAAAACGATAAACGTAGCTTCGGGATTGTTTGCAAGCTTCTGCTGTACTAATGCATAATATTCAGCTGATCCTCCGCCAACTTCATATTTGATCACTTCGATATTCTTTGTATAAGACGGATATTTCTTATTAACCGCCTTTATCACCTGTTCCACCTGACTATCCCCTGTCAGAATATAGACCTTATTTGTCTTTAATTTGCTCTCTTTGGCTGTACTGTTTACACATACAGTAAAGGAAACTGTGCTTGAATTACCCGTTTCATCAGAAATCACACAGTGATAATCCTCAGTCTTCAGCTTTTTTGTTTTGTTTACCGGCGCCGTACAGGTATAAGATGCTTTATGGCCTAACTGTCCTACATCTCCTCCGTATGACTGTCCTTTATACCATGTATATGTAAGTTTCCCCTGATCACTGCTTGCGGATACCTTTAGTGTTACTTTCTCTCCTGAGTTCGCTATCACCGTATTATTGCCAACTGCTTTAGCTGTTATATTTGAAGAATTTACATAAATATAAAATTCACAAAATTTTCCATCTCTACTATTCTTGTCGGATATAGATACATAAACAAACTGGGATTTTGTAACATTTCTCAATGTATATGACAATCCATCTGCACTGACAGTTCCACCATCTGCACTGACAGTTTCACCATCTGTAATCCAGTTACAACTACCCACCTCAAAACCTGCCGGCAGATTTAACTTACTGAGATTTATTGATAAGGTGACATCTCCTCCGGATTCTACCAACACCATCTCCTCGTAATCAATACTTCCCGCCTCTACCGGAAACTTTAGTCCCGGCAGCCATATGAGTGCAGCTATAGCGATGCACATAAGCGCCAGTAGTTTCTTCATTTTTTTCATAATCATCTCTCCTTTGCTTTTAAAATTGTGATATATTACTCATTATAATTTACATTGTAGCTATACAGATCTTTGATCTTCTTACCTTTATTATTAAGAAGCTGAAGGGTGATTTTACATTCACCCAGTTTCTTCTTTGCTTTATTCTTTCTTAACAGAATATAGTCTCCAAGCACAATATAGCTTCTTCTCTCGCTTGAGCTGGAATTAATGGCCTTTTCTTCTCCTGTCGCAATATTCTTTTTGTTTAACAGGCCAAAAGATCCCATTGAGTCATATTCATATCCCTTATACTGTGCTTTCTCACCGTCAATTACGCAGCCGGATGTGCTGACCTTAACCTTCATATATGTTTTCGGCAGATTCTTGATCTTTGTCTTTTTCCCTTTTTTATTTATTTTGTAGAAAACATCAAAGTTGTTATAGACATACACCGCATCTCTATAAACAATCATGCGGCTGTCCTTTACATTTCGACACACTTTCGTAAGCGCTTTTTGGCTGATTACTTTTTTATGAGAGCCATCCAGATTCATAGATGCAAAATAATAATTATAGTTTGAAGTGCCATTTGAATATGCATAATATATCTTATTCTTATAAATGGAAAACTCAAAACCCGGCTCCGGCAAAACACTGCTTGATGAACGCTCAAAAAATAATTTTTTCACCTTTCCGTTTTTCACATTTACGCGAATAATGCCATAACACATAAGACCATCCATTAAACCACAATAAAGATATCCTTTATAGTAAAACATGTTGCTGATATTGGCATAATTCTTATAGGAATAATATGTATTCTTATTTCTTACCTGCTTTGGCAGCTTTGCTAACTTCTTGTTTGTCTTTTTCTTGACATCATAGCAAAAGATATAACCCATTCTGTCACTTGAATAATAAATCTTATTGCCTACCTGTACCGCAGCATAAGATGTATCATGCAATCTATGACATCCTATCACTGTCTGGGAATCATCCGCCGCTGATAATGATGCTGCCTCCGTCTTTAATACCGGTGCCGTAGGTATGATACCGCTGATACCCAGCATCACGGCTAATACAAGACACATGATGCGTTCTTTCATCTTATTCTTTTTAATTAGAAATAGTTTTTAGGGAATTTGTAATTAGAGGCGGTAAATGAGATTACCGTTTTCACACAAAGGTTTCATGTATCTCTGTTTCTCATAATTAATAAATTTAAAGGTTATACTTAAAATAAATTCCATAAGCGCTTATTCAATAGTAATACATTTTATGTTGTAACC
>ENA-OUUV01000824-OUUV01000824.1-human-gut-metagenome-genome-assembly--contig:-NODE-824-length-17693-cov-4.113221_pt1 | contig 17693 bp, 18 predicted proteins | sample MGYA00237952_ERZ548838 | MGnify/ENA primary metagenome ERZ548838 (study PRJEB26490, sample SAMN05194705) | human gut metagenome | biome: terrestrial biome; feature: human-associated habitat; material... | reverse complement strand
CTCGTGGGCTCGGAGATGTGTATAAGAGACAGGAATTGCTTCTCTTTTTGCATATTCCTCCAAGTACTTCTCCATCTGACTTCCAAATGCAATATTGTCATCACATATACCCACTTTATACACCTTTGTGCCTCCCAATATATACTATTTTTCTTTTGTTTTAAATATATACTATCAGACATTTTTAACTTATTCAATAATAAAAGCCACCCTTGCAATAAAGCACAGATGGCTTTTTCTTATTCCTCATATGGCGACAACTGTCCAACGGACAACCCATTGTGTTCGTGACCACTATTTTGGATAGGAAAAGAAGCAACTGTCATTTAATTCAATTCTGCATATATTTTATCCTTCTCCTTCTCATTTGCATTATATTTTAATGCGGCTTTGTATATTTGCTCTATTTTCTGAGCAGGTTCTTCCAAATCCTCCGCTATCTCGGTTACTGTTTTTCCTTTTTTCATTTTTTTACATACCTGTCCAATTAAATGCAGGACATTGCCCTGTTCTATTCCTTGTTCTATTCCCTGCTCTACTATTAAATCACTCAAATTACACATATGATCAATCCTCCTTATGGTTTCTTCTGTCATAATAAGTCCAAAGTTACTTGAGAGATTCTTCTTTTTCTTCTCTTTGTCCCCTTTCTTCAGAGTTCTTCCAACATAGCTATCAAATAGTTCTTGGAACTCTCTACATTCTCCTTTTGCCTAAGTCGAATAATAATTCCCTGTACCTTATCCAGATTAGCCAATTCCATCATTTTACCATATACATTCTCCTGCACAAACCGGATTCTGTTAATAGAATCTTCATCTGCGTTAGAATCCATACATATCCAGATGCTTCTAACTGCTTTGATGTTATCATAATCCGAATTAAAAAATTCAATTTCTTTCTGTGCAGAAATCATTCTTGATAAATAGAAAATAATCCGATTATCTAAATGATATCCCAAATCATAATGTTTCGTACTCTTTTGGGCTTCAACGTTAATCAGAAATTTTATCATCTCTGTTCCAAGATATGCAACAAAACGGATATCATATATATTTTTACCTTCTCCCGGAACAAAATCCTCCTCTGACTGCTTCTCAACCTTTCCCAGATTAGTCATCCCCGGTTCTACTCGAATCCCTGCTATATCAGGTTCACTTATACTTTTTATAATTTCATCCAGGCTCAGTTCTGCAAATTCTTCTACGCTGTACTTCAATATTCTAGCTAGTACCTGTTTATCTGCAAGCAGTTCTTTTACACTCTCATCATACCTCGCAGTATCATTTGTAATATCAATTGCTTTTGATAAATTAGTCTCCATGTATTAATCTTCCTTTGTTTATTATCTGTATTAAAAGTATAGCATACATTCAAAAGCAAATCATTACATATGTTCGGAATATTTGTTCTTTTTTATTTCTCTGCTTATAATTATATTAACACACTGTTAATTGTTTCGCTATGAATAATCACTTTCATTCCTCATATGGCGACAACTGTCCATCTACGATCTTTACAATCCTTTGTGCTGCCTTTGCAACGTTAAGGTCGTGGGTGATCATAACAATGGTATTTCCCATTTCATTCAATTGTCTGAACAACTTCAATACTTCCTGACCACTGGCTCGATCCAGCGCACCTGTGGGTTCATCTGCCAGAAGGATAGCCGGTTCAGATGCCAATGCTCTGGCAATAGATACACGCTGCTTCTGTCCACCGGACAGCTCATTGGGTCTGTGGTCAAGTCTATGATCAATACCCAATAATTTCACGATATCCTGGCATTTTTCACTGGCTTCCCGGTGTCCCATGCCACGGATCAGCAATGGCATAATGATATTCTGCATGACATTATACGTGGAAATTAACTGGTAGTTCTGAAAAATAAATCCGATTTCTTTATTTCGCACCTCTGTTAAGTCTTTTTCTTCCATCTCATGAATGGCTCTGCCATGAAGATAATATTCACCAGAATCCAGAATATCCATACAACCGATAATGTTCATCAGAGTGGTCTTACCAGAACCGGATGGTCCAAGAATTGCAACAAATTCGCCTTCTTCTACTTCAAAATTAATATCCCGTAGAACAGGAACCTTCTCTTCACCTAACATATAACCTTTATTTACATGTTTAATCTCTATTGTCTTAGCCATTAGTTATCACCTCCCGGCATAGCACCATCCTCTCCCGGTGCTCCCTGCATATCCGGTGCTCCATTGGAGGTTTGTGTTAAATCTACAATCCAAATCTTTAGAATATCCTGCGTTCCATCATCCTCATTCTGCATCAATACTTTAATCGTATCTCCACTCGCCAGTCTTGCAAAAGTCGTAGTCGTTCCCAGCTTTGTTACCACTTCCGTTCCCACAGGAATCATCCAAGTGCCTGATTCTGTCGTTTCTTCACCATCCTCCTGCACTACAGTTGCTGTCATCTCATTACCCAGAATCTGTGTAATCTTAAAATACTTCCATTCCTGATTCTCTTCCAGTACAATTTCCTCTTCCTCAGAAGCCTCAGCAGCCATTACCACTTCCTTATAGTAGACCAAACCACCTGCCACCAGAATCACGATTAACCCTATCAATATCCATATCCATGCCTTTTTCTTCTTTTTCCGATACATAACCTTCTCCTTCCTCTACTCCTGATTCAAGGCAACAACCGGTATCAGTGTAGACGCTTTATACGCTGGATAGAAGCCAAATATCGTACCTGTAATCACACCAAATGCCAGTGAAAGCACAGCTCCTGATACGGACAATTCCACACGTACTGACAGGCTCTCTACAACCGGCGTGATGCCAAGTGCCAATAACACACCAAGTATGGCTCCAATCAGACTCATGAAGCACGCTTCCATTAGAAATTCCAGTAAAATATCCCGCTTGGAACAGCCAAGTGCCTTTAGAATACCGATTTCATTGGTTCGTTCTTTTACTGATACGAACAGGACATTCATAATTCCAATACCACCTACGATAAAGACAATGATCGCCATGGTAATTAATAGCATCTGTAATGTTTCATTCGACTTGGACGCCGCTTCCATTTTCGTGCCGGCATCAGAGATGGTAAATTCTGCATTGGCATAGCTGTCAGCCAGTACTGTTTCAATATTTGTAATCACGTTGTCTACATTATTAACATCCTCTGCGATCACAGTGATAGTAGGACTCACATTGTCCCCTGTAATATATTTGATTCCAGTCTCATAAGGAATAAATACTGCTGTATCCGGGCTGATTCCAGAAGATACACTACCCATTTCATCCAGCACACCGCTTACCACATAAGGTCTGTCATCTATATAAAGTACGCTTTCATAGGCTTCACTCGCACTTCCAAAGATCTCTTTTGCTGCGGTGTAACCAAGCACGCAGTACTTTTCCTTATTTTCGTCATTTTCCTCCGTGAGAAAATCCCCAACCAGCATGGTCATGTTACTCATTTGGGCATAATTATACTTTACACCGGCTATGGTATAGGAGCTGGAAGAATCCAGATCTCCACCTTCCACATCTACTGTAGTAGTATAAGAAATCGTAGCATCGGCAATGCCTGGTACAAATACAAGCAGATCTTCCATATCATCTGTGCTGAGTGTGATATTTTCCTGATTCATACGATCATCATCACCAAAACTCATACCACCGGGCATTCCTCCACCGCTAAAACTCGGCATACCGCCGCCTGATGGCATGCTGCCTCCACTGGGCATTCCTCCACCGCCAGGACCTCCACCAAAGCCACCACCTGATGACCCAAACTCCGTTGCATTGGATTCGTAAGAAATGTCAATTGCCCCTGCATTTAAGTTTTTGAACTGTTCTGCCACTTCCAGCTTACCACCTGTACCGATTGCAAGCACCATCATAATCGTAGCAGAACCTACAATAATACCTACTGCTGTCAGAATGACCTTGAATTTATTCTGTGAGAGGTTCATCCATACAAGTCTTAATAATTCTGATATTCTCATGATTCGGTCACCTTACTTTCAATCAGAACAGTATCGCCCTGTGACAATCCTTCTGTAATTTCTACATTAACGCCATCAGAAAAGCCTGTTGTAACGTCTTTTTCTACAATGCTGCCATTTTCATCCCGGACTTTAACATAAGATCTTGTGCCATCCCTAAAGATTGCCCTGTTAGACACATAGGTAACTTCCTTTGTCTCTTTGGTAACGCAGGTTACATCACCTGTCATGCCCTCATACAGCCCGGATACATCACCCTGCACAGTAACAGTGATTGTATAATATACTTCTCCCGAACTACTGTCATATGCTGCGTCAGATACTTCACTAATGACACCATTATATACTACGTCCGGATAAGCAGTGTAAGTAATGTTGACTTCCCCATCCTGGTCGATTGCCTTATAATCATCTTCACTTACTGTAATCTCCATTGTGACGTCAGATGCATCATATAAAGTCACCAGACTTGTATTTCTGGTCACTCCATCTCCTTCTTCCAGCGGAACTTCTGTAACCACTCCACTGTATTCAGCTATAACGTCATTTCCAACGATATAGCTGTTGAATTCATCCAGTTTCTTCACTGCTGATTCATAGCTTGCATATGCGCTCTGTTTCTCATTATCAAGACTTGTCGTCTGTATACTGTACCATTCAGAAGAGACAGAGGCATAGTACTGGTCTGTCTCCAGTGTCTGCTGCGCTGTCAATTTCTCTGATTCCAGATTCCTGCATGCTTCATTCCAGCTTCTGGTCGCTTCACCTATTTCGGTCAGCAAGGTCTCATTTTCATCTGTCAGAGACTCAATATCTTCCTCTATCTCATCAACGATTGTCTGTGCCATGTCCCGCGTGTTAAGATAAACTGTATAATAGTAGGGATCATTGTAACGGTTATCATGATTCTCAGATACAGCAGCCTCTGCATCCTTCAGATCTTTCTTGGCAGAAGTAAGCTCCTCCTGTAATTCTACAAGCTTTTCCAGGTTCTCATTGACCTGATTCTGCTTCTCTTCCAAAGTATCCGCTGCCTCATCCACTTTATCCTGAAGATCCTGTAGTTTTTTATTATAGGTAAGTTCTGCAAGACTTCCATTTGTGACATATGTGTCATAATCTTGCTTGGCAGTCAGATAGGATTGCTGCTGTTCTACTGTCAATGCCTGATAATCTGCCAGAGTATCCTCAACGTCTTCCTCCAGCTGCGTTCTGATTTCTTCTACGCTGTCCTCAGTCAGTGTATACAACACATCTCCCGCCTGTATCTCCTGTCCTACTGTAATATGTACAGAATCAATTACCATCTCCTGAGATTGTGATGTATAGGTATCTCCACCAAAAGAAAACATCTGCATGCCCATTCCACCCATGGAATCATTCTGACTTGTACTGGATGAAGAGGAAGAATCACTGCTTACCAATGCACTGATATCCAGGTCAAAAGTCTGAGATACTGTACCAATGTTCACTGTGGAATCTTCTGTAATTCCAACCGTCAGATTCCCATATTCTACCGTAGTTTCGCGATATGTGACTTCACTTGTCTGACCATTCTTCCAGATCAGCACGCCTGTAGTAGCAGCTATCCCAAGTATTGCAATCGAACAGCCGGCTCCTATCCAGATTTTCTTATTCTTCTCCATTGCTATCCTCCTTTAGTGCAACACCTGCGATATAATATGTCTCATCTTTATCCAGTCCACTGATAATCTCCACATTTTCTCCGTCAGTAAATCCTGTTTCTATCGGACTTAATACGTATTCGTCCTGTTCCTTCTTATATATATAGTACTTGCCATTCTCTTCCACGATGGCTTTTCTTGGAACATATATGACCTCTGCATCCGTAGCTTCTGTAATGAATGTCACATCTGCTGTCATACCTTCATACAGCTTTGAAGTATCACCATGAATGGAAATCACCACCGGATAGCTGACCGTCGCCGTATCCCTGCTGGTCGCTGTCGTTGTAATCGACTGGATGATTCCTTCATAAGTCTCATCTTCATAAGCTGTGAATGCAAGCGTTACGCTGTCACCTACTTTCATGGTCACAACATCTTCTTCTGATACATCAACTGACACTGTCATGGCATCGCTTGTTGCATAAGAGATCAATACACCTGCTGTTTCCAGATATTCATCCTCGGAAAAACCAACCTCTGTTATCAGTCCGCTTCCCTGTGCGTAAATCGTTCCATCTCCTATGAATTCTTCAAAATCAGACAGAAGCTGGGACGCATCATCCAGTTCCTCTTTTGCCTTTTTCAGACTGCTCTCATATCCTGTAAGACTGCTGTCATAGGTGTTCTGCGCTATACTTCCGCTTAACGTATCACTCTCATACGTCTGGCTTGCTTCCAGAATATCCTTCTGCATAAGCTGTTGTGTATACAATATCTCTTCCTGTATCTCATAGACCTGATCAATCTTATCCTGTATTTCCTCGTTAGATTCATCAAACTGCTCCAGGAAGTTCTCATAGGATTCTCTGGCTGTCCGGAAAGCCTGCGCTGCTGTGACACGGTTGGTCACATATTCCTCGCTGGCATCCTCCACATCCTCTATGGCATCCTCATAAGCTTCTTTCAGGTCATCCCTCTGGTCTCTGTAATCATCATCTACCAATGAACACTGAATGTCATAAATATCAGCCAGAAGCTGCTCTATCTCCAAAGTCTTTGCTGCCAGATCATTGGACAACTGCGCTATCGTATTGTTATAGGATTGTTCTGCCAGAGAAGAAGCAAGCATTGTCTCATCATAGGACAATCCCGCAGTCAGCACGCCCACATCATACTGGGTCTGGGCTTCATTCAGTGCAATCTGCGCTTCCGTCTTTGCATAAGTCAGAGTCTTTCTTACCTTGTCAATGCTGCTCTGTGTGAATTTATACACAGGATCACCTTCCGAAATACGCTGTCCGACAGCCACATATACTTCTTCTACTTTCAGGTAATCTTCCTCTTCGTCATCATCATCGTCGTCGTCGTCATCATCCTCTGTGGACAGATCCAGATCATACACCTGTGAAGTTACACCAAATTCTACCGTACCACTCTCTGTCACACCATTCTGAAGGATACCATATTGTGCTGTGTTTTCCCTGTATACGATTTCTTCCTGTTCCATCATCGGTTTGATAAAAAGTGTATAGCCTGCTGCTCCTGCAATTACCAGTACTGCTACAATCCACAACAGAATATGAAGCTTCTTCTTTTTACTCATCTTTTTCTTACTCATTTCTGCTTCCTCCCTGCTGTGTATTTTCTTCTGTTTGTGTCTGTGCCTCTTCTTCCATCTCTGTCCGAGGCTGCTGTGCCTCATCATTCTGTACATTATCTGCATCCATGCCAAAGATTACTGTAGCTGTCAGATTAGCGCTCAGATCACTCACATCTCCGTCCAGTGCAACATCTACAGTATATGTAACTGAAGTTCTGCTGTCAGAAGAAGATACTGGATTAATAGACTCTATCACGCCATTATAATTGCCATAGTCAGAGATCATGACCATTGCGCTCTCCCCAACACTTAACTGCGCAATGGAATCCTGTGATACGGCTACAGAAACTGTGATTTTCTCCGGATTACTGTATGCAAAGACAATATCTCCACCAGCCAGTGTCTCCCCTTCTTCTGCTTTGGACATAAGAATTGTTCCTGCCTCCTGTGTATACAGATATCCATCTCCTATTAATGATTCAAATAATGCAAGGTTCTCTTCTGCTTCTTGTTTTGCATCTGCCAGCTTCTCCAAAGATTCAGACAGACTCGTTAATTGTGTATCATAATCATTCTGTGCCGTCTGTCCTTTTGCAAGGGTAGTCTCATATGTCGTCTTTGCACTTAGAATTTCTTTCTGATAAGCAATCTGGGCAGCTTCATATGCCTCCCGCTTGGACTCATAGGTATTCAGTAATTTCTGTAATTTCAGCTCTGCACCATCTATTTCATCTTCATGGTCTTCCTTTGCCTGCCCATATTCATCTTCCGCCTCATCCATCCGTTCTTCCAGAAGTGCTACTGTCTTTAATATCCATTGTCTGTCTGCCTTGGCTGCCTGTTCTTCCTGTGATGCCGCGCTTGAGCCACCACCCATCATGCCTCCAGCTCCTGCTGCATCACCCTGTCCGCCTGATGCGGTCGCAGAACTATCAGAGGCAGTTGTACTTGTACTGACGGTTGTCGTACTGCTGCCAGTCATAGAACTTGAAGAAGAATCCAGACTATCCAGCTCATCTTCTGTAAGCTCCCAATAAGCCACTCTGTTCACATAGAGATCATATGCTTCTTCATAAGCTGTTTTCTTCTCTTCTACTTCGTAATCTTTATAAAAAGTGTTGTTTTCTACCTTATACAGGTATTCATTATAGTCATCCTGCGCTTCGGTATAAGTCTCTTCTGCTGCATCCAGTGTTGCCTGTGCTGCTGCCAACGCATCTTCATATACCTGCTGCGCCTGTTGTGCATCCAACAGAGCCTGCTGATATGTATACTTGGCTTCAATTTTGCTCTCCTGGGTAGTAATTACACCGCTTCGATATGAAATTTCTGCTTCCTTAGCCGTAGTCTCTAATTCACTTCTGGCTTCTTCTATACTGTCATCTGTGAATTTCAGATACTGCGTACCCGCTTCCACTTCATCCCCTGAAGAAACATACACTTCTTCCACATACAGACTGGTATCCTCCAGGAAATCAATTGCAAAAGTCACTGCATCCACGCCAATGGAAGTCGTACCTGATGCCGTTACCAGATTCTCATTCATATTTTTCCCGTTCTGATGTCCCCACAAGCCGCCATTTTCCTGTGTTGTGCTGCTCTGGGTCTGTCTGTAATACATCGTACCTGCCACTCCTGCTGCCACAAGTACCGCACCTACTCCTATGGCAGTGACTACAAGCTTCTTCCTGCCGACACGTGTTTTTTTCTCTTTCTCCTGATTGTCTGATGTGTTCTCCATGCTTCCTCCTCCATTTTTTAATGTACTCTCTTACTAAAATATCTTTTCTTATCATAGGAAAAATTTGTTATTAAAAATTGTTCAAAATATGAAAAAAATGTGTTTTTTGCTATTAACTTTTTGCCCTCTTATGCCGATAGCCTTATTGAAAAGGAGTGATATATATGGCAAATATCTCATGGACGTCTTCTTCCATTAACAGTTTTTTTAATACTTCTCTGGGAAACCCTACGTCTGCCTTTGGCAGTCTCTACAGTTCTCTTGGAGATGCTTCCCTGATTAAAAGAGGAACTTATCATAAACTGATGGATTCTTATTATTCTTCAGTCAAGAATTCCGATTCCAAGGCAGATACTTCCAGCAAAACGGATACTTCCAAGGATTCAACTTCTACAGATAAAACAACGACTAAAAAAACACATGCAAATAAATATACTTATGACAGTACTTCAAAATCTTCTACGAAGATCACCAACAAAGTACTGGATGATCTTTTGGATAAAACAGAGAAGAAATCTCAAATCACGAATTCTGTTCTGAATGATCTGCTGAAAAAGGATGATACATCCACAACCTATGACAGCAGTGCAAAAAAGAATACCGCAGCAGATGCTACGGCAATTGATCAGACTGTATAAAAAAAGAGGCGTATGAAAAACTTAAATTTTTCATACGCCTTTTTTTCTTGTTATTCTATATTTTCTGAATTGGTTTCTGTTGTTACTGTGCTGTTTGCACCACCGATTCTGATCATTCTGTTTTCGTTCTTTTTATCATTGATAAAGCCTTTGACTGTTGGTATCATTCCAAGCAGCAGAAATGCATATATCATAACCAGATTCGTTATATAATTCGACATATCCATATAGCCTTCTGAAAGCATATCCGGTATCATTCGGTAACAGTCAAATATAGTGATATTAACATCAGCATACTGTGACAGCTCCTTATATATGATAATTGCCCAGTCAAGTCTGTCTCCAACCCAGGTCATTACCAGCATGATAATAACACTGATAACAATTCCTTTCTTTGATGCCTTACCACCAAGCATCTCATAGCCTTTCAATACGCAGATAGCCATTACCACACCTGATATTGCCGCTACATATCCCAACTCTCCGATAATAATGATACATATTACACCAATGATTGATCCCAGGAAAGCACCTACAACACCTGCAACTACATTATCTTTTTTCATTGCATTCTGCTGGTTATCAAGTGCCATACGGCTGCCATAATTATTAGCGCACTCCGGACACAGCTGCACTACACTGCCTGCTCCCACTAAATAATCTGCGGTCTGTTTATGCTGTCCACAATTACTACAGCATGGAGCAAGACCATGTGATGAAAGGTAAGACACCAGTCCGTTTACAGCCTCATAAACTGCATCTGCAACATCCTTATAACCCCTGCACTGCATAGTTATCCGAATCTGTCTTCCTGTCTGCTTCGCTGTTTTGACTGCCTTGTGCATCTTTACGATTTCCTTGGACATTGCTTTATCCAAAAGCATCGTTCCTTCTGCGGAAGTGACAACTGTAAAATTACAGGGATAGCGTTTATCCGGTACAGATACTACCACATCATATCCACTGACTACTCCGCAAAATGCCTCGTATTCGCTGCTTGGCTGCAATCCCAGCCTGACACACATCTGATTGTACGCTTCCATCTTCTTTTCATTTGCTGATTTCATTTCTTTCTCCACCCTCTGTTTTTAATTCCGATATGACTGTTATTGTACAGTTACCGATTTCCTCATATGGTTTATCCATTATAGCATACTATGTGGTATACTGTAACCCCTAAATTACAACTATCAAAATATCAATACTTTCTTATTGCACAGAACCTTCCGATGATTCCTGCATATACTATTGTTAAAATAGCTGCAGGGGTTTGTTATGTCCAAATCAATCTATACTGCACAAACTCAAAACTTATCTTTTTCAGGTAATCTGTCTGTCAATGTAACCTCGGCTCTTGGCTTTATCCCTGTTAAGGATGCTTCTATCACTATAAGTCTTACCAGTAATCCGGATACAGTGGTCGAGACTCTCACCACTGATAATTCCGGTCAGACACAGTCTGTCAGTCTTCCGGCACCGAATATTTCCTATAGTAAAGATCCGGCTAATGAAATCCAGCCATATGCAGAATACAACATAGCCGTCAGTGCCCCCGGCTACGAAGATGCCTATATCTCAGGTACGGAGATTCTGGCTGATGTCACTGCTATCCAGCCCATATCTCTGAATCCTTTGGAAGAGCCCAGACCGAAAGAGCCCATTGTTATTCCAGATCATACACTCTATGGTGAATATCCACCCAAGATTCCGGAGGATGAGATCAAGCCTGTGGATGAATCCGGTGAAATTGTCCTCAGCCGTGTGGTCATTCCTGAATACGTCATTGTCCATGACGGTGTTCCGCAGGATCCCACCGCTCAGAATTATTATGTACGTTATACTGATTACATCAAAAATGTTGTATCTTCAGAAATCTACGCTACCTGGCCTGAGTCTGCCATTTATGCCAATACACTGGCTATTATGTCCTTTACGCTGAACAGGGTGTATACAGAGTGGTAGGTGAACCAATACCTTTTCGCCCATCCTTTTCCCCTATGTACTCCTCTAAACTTATCTTAAACTTTATCTTGATATCATTCTCCTTAACGTCTATTCTCTCTATCAACTTAGACAACATTACTTTCCTCTCTGGTATGCTACATTCCATAAACAACTCCCCCCAATTTGATATCATGTTCCCTATGTTTTTAATGTCCTTCTTCTTACACTCCATCTCTTTATATTCTTTGTTCTTTATCTCTAGCCTGTGTTCCAATTCTATCAACTGCTGTTTATTCTTATCCATTAATGCTGATAACTGAACAGGGCTGAAGTTCCCCTCTCCACGCAGTGCAGAAGGTATATTTTGTTCTAATGTTTCAATATCCTTTTTTATTGCTTTTATCTCTTTTTGAAGTTGCTCTAATTCATGCTTTACCAGTATTCTCTGTTCTTCCTGTAGCTTCAATATATCATCATATGTATCAGCTTCTTTCAGACTGTTAAGGTAAGAAGTCACTACCGTATAAACAATAGGCTCTATCTCTTCTGCTCTGTAATATGCTTTACCACTACATGTTAAACTGCCATTTGCCATCTGTGTACAACGATAACGCCCTACAAATTTCTTCCTATGCTCTCCCTCTTTCGTTTCCCAGTAATCATACTTACTCCCATTCGTTAACCGCTTTCCACAATACCCACAATACACTAAACCCATTAATACTAATTGACCACTTGATGTATACACATATTTTCCCTGCTTGTCATCCCTTGCATCCTTCATATTTTTCTTCCTACTCTCCCTTATCTCCTGCACTTTCTCCCATTTCTCCCTGCTTACTATTACTAACTCCGTGTTCTGTTCATCCGACATGATCCATTGCTCCATTGGTGTACGTTCAAAACTCCCACCACACTTGCTATGTTGTCTGCGATTATATGCTATATATCCCATATAAACAGGATTTTGCAATATCTGTGAGACTGTGCAGGCTTTCCATGTATCTACAGGTGCTTGTATGTTTTGCTCATTTAAAGTCTTTGCTATTTTCAATGCACCATAATGATAATAGTATGCATAATCATAAATCTGTTGCACTATCTTAGCCTTTTCCTTATCTATCACTAAATGTTTCAATGCTCTTCCATGATTACTGATTGCACCTGAATACTCTAACCTGTATCCAAAAGGTGCTTTACCACCTACAAACTTCCCATCCCTCACAAAGGTTTCCTGCGCAGCTTTTACTCGCATACTCGTTTTCCGGCTTTCTCCCTCTGCCTGCCAGAACCTTATATAGTTCATTAATTTATCAACATGCTCTGCTGTTTTCAGTTGCCCCTCTTTTACACTCCATACTTCAATCCCCAAGTCATTCAAGGTTGTAACAAATGCTGGGCTTTCATCTTCCTTACGTCCAATTCTATCTGACATAAAGACTAATAACACATCAAATGTTTTTTCTCTTGCATCTGTTAATATCTCCTGCAAGATATCCCTATCCTTAACAGAAGTCTTAAACCCTGATACTGCTTTCTCCACATACTCCCTGTTAAACTCCCAGTCAGTATGCTCACCTAAGTACGCCATACACTCCTCACGTTGCACAGGAATGTCATCCCCATGCAACTGCTGTTTAGATGAAACTCTGTATAAACAATTTACTCTTTTCATGCTTCTCTCTCCTTTCCCACTAGGGAGTCAGATTGTAACGCCTCTTTATCCTCCTGTATAGCCCCTTTTATATATTTTTCTTTCAGTGTGCTTCTGATTTCTTCAACTGCTTGGCTGTTATTATCAGGACTAAATTCTAATGTGACATGATATGTACCTATCGTAGTTGTCAGCATATGGGAGCTTACCTCTGTTGCCTTTGATTCATTCTTATTCACTGCTTGGGTATTTGATGAATGCATGAAGTTGTCTGAATTGTCTGAATATTCTGACATATTAGCTACCTCCAAATTTTAAAAGATAGCTCTTATACCTATACGTATGGTTTGATTAATTGGCTTGGTAAGGGGGATGGGTAGGGGGTTTTACTTATTCATGTATTGTTAATAAGTACTTTCTGTGTCTTTTCCTTTTCCCCCTTAACTTGCCCTGCTCCTGCTTTCTTTTTCCTTTTTCTTTTCCTTATTTGTATTCTGCCTGAAAAGGATGGGGGTGTTGATGGGGTTTACCAACTTGTACAGGGGATGTATGGGAAAAGGGATAAACTGTTTCACCTGCCATAAACCACACTTTTTTTATTTTTCCCCAGTTTTAGCCCATTTTTCTACTCTTTCTGCCTGTTTTACTTTTTACTGCTTCTACCCGATTTCATGAATCTAATTTTATAAAATCAGTTTCTGATTCCTTGATTTCATTTCATTAAATGACATATCCCTAAACAAAACAAAAAGAAGTAAAACATGTATCTGCTTTACTTCTTCCTGTTGAGTGAAAAATTTATATGAAAGTTTTTGTCATAAGCTACGTTTAATGCGCTTTCGCATGATGGGGAGAAATTCATTCGCCAATGCTACGTTATCCCCTAATTGCTTGTCATCAGGACATATGATTTTTGCCAACATAATTGCTTCCCCTGTTTGTCTGACTAAGTATATCCCAATCTCATTCCTTACAAACTTCGGTATTAATTGAAAATTATTTGCCATACCTTACATCCCCCTTTGCTACTCATCATCATTTATCGTTGACCAGTAAGGTTGCTCCGGTGATGTGACTGCATCCATGATACTATCCTTAAACACACTCGCCATATTATCAATTACCCTTGTATATGAATCTACCGACATATTGTATGTACTGATGTATGCCTGCATATTCATGCTACGCTCTGTACGGTTATCCTCCCCTATTGTTTCATAACTTAATCTCACCGTATTCATCATTTTACATTACCCCTTTTCCTTTTGCTTGAAATTATTGTTACTGCTTGCCCTTTTCTTTCCCCCTTTTACACCTTTTTTATTTTTTCTATTTTCCCTTTCTTCCCCATGCCTATTTCTTTACTACCTACCTTTTTATCACACTGCTTAGGGGTTGCTACCCTTAGTTCAGAGAATTTGTCTGAGAAGTCTGCTTTTGATGAAAGGTGCGTATAAACAGAATCCCAACTGTCATAGCCTGCATTTCTCAATGTGTTGTCCAATTCCCTGTCTGGTATGGTCACCTCAAATATCTCTCCAGTTTCCTCATCCACCCGCTCCCCTTTTATCCCTAAATGGTTACGTGTTTCATATAATATGACCCTGTCATTGGCTTCTACCCTCTCAAACGCTTCATCAAATTCCTTCTCCTGCTCCGCCCTCCATGATACTACCTCTATATCCCTTTCTATTGCCTTGGAACATAAATACCCATGCTTACCCTTTAAATCCTCTGCTGACTCATTCATGTTCTTTATCAAATAGTCTAACACTGTTATAAACATCCCCGAATCTTTTATATATGTAACATATGTCTTTCCTTTTTTCCATATCGCTGAAATTTCAGGGTTCTTTATATTTGTATCAAGGTTACATAACACATGATAATGCCAGTTACCATTGCCCTGCCTACTGTAAGTTGCTATATATCTGAAATCATTGTAATGGCTGTTTACTCGCTGTATAAACTTCTTAAACTCCCTGTGTGCCTTGCTTATCTCTGTATATTCCCCCTGTTCAGGTGAAAAAGTTAATGTCAGCATAACAGACCTCTTCTCATCAAAACTGTTATATGCCATCTCCTTAAACACCCTCCTCCTTTTCTTCTGCCTCATAAAATAATTATATCCTGCATAATCACTGGGAATTGTAGGTTTTATCTTCTTCTGCTTGTCCTCTTTGATAGGATGTGTTGTCTGTAAGGTTAAATTTTCATAGGTAGTTACCTGTGTTCTATGCCTGCCCATTTTTATCTTATATGCACCTTTGATTATCTCTACGCCCATTCTTCCTCGCCTCCTGCCTACACCTTAGCATAAAAAAAATCTGCTTTCCATTCGCAGATTATCCCAACTTTTTATACTATGTATATGTAGTATATTTTAGACGTTCATTTTATTTTATTAGACGTATCATTAAACCAAACACCCGTTATCTTATTTTGGGTATTGTAATTTTGCACAATGGTTAGATTTTATTTTTGCTTGAATCCCATTTTATTTTTCCTTGAATCCACTACCCTTCTATTTATTCTTAAATAATATGTTTCTGACGATTAATTAATTGCTATTTTTTACATGGATATGATGTATAAACAAGTACTAGGGGTGGTGATGTCTACTGTTGTTGGGGTAGTTCCTGTTGAGGTGATTGTATTGGGGATACTGCTCTCCCAGGTAAGTGAGGAGATTGTTGGAGAGGGGGTTGTTGTTGTACTTACTGCCCAGCCTATCACTTTATAACTTAACTCATCCTCTATCTCTATCTTGCCTGATAAACTATTCCTAATGTAACATCCTTTTTCTTCATAGGTATTCGTTGTTCTATCCTTTTCTCTGTAATTTTTTACTATCGTTATTTGTCCTACTGACTCTATGGGTGCAGGTGAAGGGATGTCTCCTTGGGATTCATCATAGGTGGTCTGATATGGGTTATCCTCCAAGTCTATGATGTGAATACCATATCCTACTGTCTCTAATTGCCCATCTGTCATTGAATGCAATCCTGATGTCTGTGTCGGTGCTGTTATTCCAAACCTATCCCTCTCTAATACCATACAATTATACATAGCCCCTGATACAAAACTATGACTGTATCCACTTCCTACCCATTGTATCCATCCATCTGTAGTTGCTATCCTATTATATGTTGTCTGACAATGCAATATAGCCACCGGCTGCACTACTATACAAAATTCCCCCGGCTCCTCCATTATCCTATCATATACATTATCCCATTTATCAGTAAATACTGATTTTAAAATGTATTGATATCTATATCTTCCATCATTAGCTTGTGTCATTAAGTATTCTCTGATTGCATTACCATTTGATATCCATGCTCCATCTTTACTTAATATTGGATAGGGTGCTTCTTCATCAGTAAACTTCATTGCATTTGTATCTGCTAGTGATATAACTTTCTTTGTCTTATAATTCGTATTTCCTGCACCAAAATCTGGTAAATCATATTTTGAAACAATTACTCCAGGGGTTGCTGGCTTCCCACTTCCACTATAAACAAAATACATAAAAAGTGCTGTGTTACTCTCACTTGCTCCTATTGTTCCTACTCCATGACTTCCATTTCCACCTTGTCCCCCATTATATCCTGCTTGTACTGTACTTAAAGGGGTTAGTGATAAAATTAAAATAAGTAAGATTGTTAGCAATTTTGATATGCTTTCTCTTATCCTTCCCATCGCCTTCTTCTCCTTCCATCTAATCTCTTAATTTTTAAAAAATTCTTATTTTCTTCTTATCCCTATGTATGAAAATTGGCATCGCCTTTTCTGACGATGCCGGATGATTTTTCCTCATTTTTATTATTATTTTTACTGCTTATCCTTTTTCTTCTATTATCTTATACTTTTGCTATGAATCTTAACATATCTTCGGATGACTTATTAATCTCTATCTTATATGCCTCCTCTATAAACTCCTTTGGCTCAAGATACAACTTAGTTGATTCATCCTTTAATAGCTTAAATAATTCTGTTTGCATTACATTTATATATGCTTTTTCTTCATTTATCTTATGTAGGTTCATGTCAAATTTTACTAAGCATATTACTTTCGATTGTATTGCTGATTTTATTATGGTCTCTTCCATATTTTATATATCTACCCTTCTTTTATTACACAATATAGATAGCCCTTTCTTTGTTCCAATAAAAACTTGTGTACCTAAGTTTTCTACCTCCAAATTTCTAAGAAGTGTTTGCTTTGCTTCTTCAGAACCAACTGATCCATAAACTCCCTCGCTGTACATATTTAAGCACAATGATGTATCATCATCAGCCGTTGGTCCGATAACAACATCAAAATCATGGGGTGTATCGCTACTCTTTCGGCACATTAAAATAAAATCAAGCCATTCTATATCAGCGCTATTGAATACCTTTACTTTGCATTTTTCAAGCTCATTTTGTGATGTATCAAATGCATATAAATTTTTTGTAATATTGCTATACTTTCTTTTTAACGCTATTTTATAATTC
>ENA-OUUV01000822-OUUV01000822.1-human-gut-metagenome-genome-assembly--contig:-NODE-822-length-17702-cov-4.655522_pt1 | contig 17702 bp, 15 predicted proteins | sample MGYA00237952_ERZ548838 | MGnify/ENA primary metagenome ERZ548838 (study PRJEB26490, sample SAMN05194705) | human gut metagenome | biome: terrestrial biome; feature: human-associated habitat; material... | reverse complement strand
GATGTGGATATAACATCTGCAGAGACTAAGGCAACAACTGTCTTTTTGTTGTTCCAATAAATAAACAAAAGTAGTTTTATCACGCAGAATTTGTTATAATAGAACATATTTGAAAGAGGAAGGGAGAATTTACATGCAGGAATATGTAATGGGAAATGGAGCGATTGCGCTTGGTGCATTGGCGGCAGGTGTCAATCTTGTGTCCGGATATCCGGGAACTCCATCTTCCGAAATTGTGGAAACAATATCCAAGTACCCGCATGACGGGGTGCATTTGGAATGGTCAGTAAATGAGAAGGCAGCGATGGAGGTTGCTGCAAGTGCAGCATATGGTGGCGCACGGACGATGGTCACGATGAAGCAGGTGGGTCTGAATGTGGCAGCCGATCCGCTGATGTCGCTTGCGTACGTGGGCGTAAAGGGCGGTATGGTCGTTGTATCAGCTGATGATCCGGGACCGATTTCTTCCCAAACGGAGCAGGATACAAGACGGTTCGCAGACTTTGCACGTATTCCGGTTTTTGATCCATCTTCTCCGGAAGAAGCATATGAGATGATACAGGACGCATTTGCATATTCGGAGAAATATAAGACACCGGTTCTGTTCCGTCCGACGACACGTGTCTGCCATGCGTATGCGTCGATTGAGAATCCGGTCAACAATGGACCCAAAGCATATGATGGCTTCGTGAAGGATTCAAAGAAATGGGTCATCTTCCCGCGGTTATCATACATGAATCATGCGATGATCGAGCAGCGGAATGTTGAAATCGGAAAAGACTTTTCTACATATAAATGGAATCGTGTGGAAGGCGGAAATTCCAAGAAGGCAGTGATCACGTCAGGAATCAGCTATGCTTATGCAAAGGAATATCTGAAAGACCACACCGATATCAAGCTCATCAAGCTTGCGACTGCGTACCCTCTGCCGGAGGATTTTCTGCTTCAGGCACTCGAGGGCGTGGAGGAACTGCTCTGTGTGGAGGAGTTAAGTCCGTATATTGAAGAACAGATTCTGAAGCTTGCCGGGAAGCACGCGCTCTCCATCAAGGTGTCAGGAAAATTAGATGGAAAAGTGCCGGCAAGTGGCGAGAACAGTTCGAATCTGGTCGCAGATATTTTGAGCGAGTTTCTTGGTACAGAGAAGCTCGTGCGTGGGTATGATAGCAGCGATGCACCATCTCTTCCGATGCGTCCGCCGGTATTGTGCGCGGGATGTCCACATCGCGCATCGTTCTATGCAGTGAAGCAGGCGATGAAGGGAAAGAAAGCGTATTTCTGTGGCGATATCGGATGTTATACACTTGGAAATGCGATGCCGCTTGATATGGTTGACACATGTCTTTGCATGGGCGCCGGAATCACGATGGCACAGGGCTTCCACTGGATTGATGGGGAAGGCACATGCTTCGGATTCGTGGGCGATTCGACATTCTTTGCATCGGGTATGACGGGTGTCGTAAATGCGGTGTACAACAACGCAGATATGATTCTCTGCGTGCTGGATAATTCGACAACGGCGATGACCGGCCATCAACCGCATCCGGGAATCGGACGGAATATGATGGGACAGTTTGTGGATAAGGTAGACATCGCGAAGGTGTTAGAGGGAATCGGCGTGCATAAGATTATAACCGTCAATCCGTTGGATCTTGCTGCGTCGGTGGCTGCTGTGCAGGAATGCGATAAGCTTCCGGGCGTGAAAGCGATTATCTTCAAGTCGCCGTGCATTGCGATTTCCAAGCCAGACGGCAAATGCCGGATATCGGAGCAGTGTATCAACTGTAAGAAATGTATTCGTGAGATCGGCTGTCCGGCACTTATTACCGTAGATGGAAATGTGACGATCGATGAAAACTTATGCACCGGCTGTGGCTTGTGCAGTCAGATCTGCCCGGTTCATGCCATTGGTGACGATACTCAAAAAGGAGGTGCCATATCATGAAGAAAGATATATTGATCTGTGGTGTCGGCGGGCAGGGAACCGTGCTGGCATCCAAAATTATTGCGGCATCTGCGATGGATGAAGGCTCGGCAGTTCATTCGGCAGAGACGATTGGTATGGCACAGAGAGGTGGTTCGGTAACGAGCCATGTGCGTATCGGGGAGGCATATGCACCACTGATTCCACAGGGGGCGGCAGATATGATTCTGGCGTTTGAGCCGGCGGAGGCTGTGCGGAACTTAGGGTATCTGAAAAAGGATGGAATCGTGATCGTGAATCGTGTACCGGTAAAACCGGTGACAGAATCTTTGCAGGATACCGGGTACGACGGCACAGAGATGATTGCATATCTGCAGAAGAAATGCAGCTGTATCGTAATCGATGCAGAGAAAATCTGTGCACCGTTTGGCTCGTCGCGATATTTCAATATTGCTATTCTGGGGGTGGCAGTTGGAAGCGGACGGCTTGGCATCAGCAAGGAAACCGTGCTTGCAGAGCTTGAAAAGCGCGTGCCGTCAAAATATGTAGAGACAAACAAAGCGGCATTTTACGCAGGTGTTGAAGTGGGAAGCGGAAAAACGTTGTGATAGAGAAAACAACGTATAATCAGTCGATATTATAAATCGTATTTGGAGGAGAAACCAACCATGAAATTAACAGAGTTACAGTTGTCACAGGTAGACGCGCAGATTAAGCGTCTGCTCCGGACAGACAGTTATTATGGCAGAATTTATAAAGAAGCAGGAATCACAGGTGTTTCAAGTCAGGAGGAGTTTGAACAACTTCCGTTCTCCAGCAAGGCAGATCTTCGAAATGCTTATCCGCTTGGAATCCAGGCGGTACCGGATGAGGAGGTGGTACGAATCCATTCTTCGTCCGGAACGACAGGTAAGCCGGTCATCATTCCTTATACAGCAAAGGATGTGGATGACTGGGCGATTATGTTTGCACGCTGCTATGAAACAGCAGGCATCACAAACAAAGATCATATCCAGATTACAGCCGGTTATGGTCTGTGGACGGCGGGAATCGGATTCCAGGCAGGCTGTGAGAAGCTTGGTGCAATGGCAATTCCGATGGGACCGGGTAATACAGATAAGCAGATTCAGATGATGATGGATCTGAAATCGACCGTTCTTACTGCGACATCTTCGTATGCATTGCTTCTGGCGGAGGAAATCAATAAAAGAGGAATCCGCGATCAACTGTATCTGAAGAAGGGCATTTTTGGTTCCGAGCGCTGGAGTGAGAAGATGCGCGAATACATTAAAAGGGAGCTTGGAGTTTCTCTTTATGATATCTATGGTCTGACGGAGATTTACGGACCGGGCATCGGAATCAGCTGTGATGAAAATGCGGGTATGCATTATTGGGATGATTATGTATATATTGAGATTGTTGATCCGAAGACACTTCAGCCGGTTCCGGACGGAGAAGAAGGAGAGATTGTTATAACAACACTTGTCAAGGAAGGCGCACCGCTTCTGCGATTCCGGACACATGATATCTCTAAAATTATTCTGGGTGAATGTGCATGTGGCAACAAATATCCACGTCTTGATATAATTAAGGGACGTAGTGATGATATGTTCAAGGTACATGGGGTCAATATGTTCCCGAGTCAGGTAGAAGAAATCCTTGGCATGGTTGATGGTGTATCGAGCGAATATAACATTAACATCGCACATGATGAAGCACATAACCGTGATATCATCATGGTGACTGTTGAGGCGGAAGGCCGTGTGGACTTCGAACAGACAGGTCAGACGATTAAAAATCTGTTCAAGTCGAGGATGAGTGTCACACCGAAGATCAATGTTGTGCCGGTTGGAACATTACCGCGAACAGAGAAGAAGGCAAAGCGTGTGATCGATCACCGTGAGGAGTAGGGGGAAATATGTGATTGAAAGAAGAGAACAATGGATTTTTGTTCTCTTCTTTTTTTCCGGAGGAGGCAATTTCGCCCTTGCTTTATTCGGAGGACTATGATAAACTATCTTTCGGTAACAGACAACTGTATTTGACACAAAGACATATAGAAACAAATGTCTGCGGTAAACAAACAATTGTCTTTAATGGAAAAGCATGGAGGAAAAATGGACAGAGCAACCGGTTATTATGTGGTAAGGAGCAAGGCAGTACCGGAGGTGCTTTTGAAGGTGGTGGAAGCCAAGCGGCTTATAGAAACCGAAAAGGTGCGTTCCGTACAGGAGGCTGTGGATGCCGTAGGTATCAGCCGGAGTTCTTTTTATAAGTACAAAGAGGATATTTTTCCGTTCCATGAGGATTCGCAGGGAAGCACCATTACCCTGACCTTCCAGATGGAGGATGAGCCCGGACTGTTGTCTGAGGTTCTGGGGATTGTGGCAAAATACGGAGCCAATATCCTGACCATCCATCAGAGTATTCCCATCAACGGCATGGCATCGCTGACCTTGAGCATTCAGATTTTGCACACCACGCAGGATGTTTCCGGTATGATTGGAGACATGGAGCGGACAAAGGGTGTGCACCATGTAAAAATTCTGGCGAAGGAATAAAACGCATACAGACTGATGAAAAAATGCAGCAGAATAAGATGCAGCAAAAGTATAAAGAAAGCAGAGGAAAAGACATGATTAAAATTGCAGTACTCGGATATGGTACCGTAGGAAGCGGCGTAGTAGAGGTTATCGAGAAGAACAAGGACATGGTAAACAAGAAAGCGGGCGAAGAGCTTTCTATAAAATATATCCTGGACTTAAGAGATTTCCCCGGAGACCCTTACGAAAACAAGGTAGTGCATGATTACCAGACCATCGTAAACGACCCGGAAATCCAGATTATCTGCGAAACCATGGGTGGCACCGGTGCTGCGTATGAATTTACCAAACAGGCGCTGCAGGTGGGAAAGAGCGTATGTACATCCAATAAAGAGCTGGTTGCGGCACACGGACCGGAGCTTCTTACCATGGCAAAGGAACATAAATGTAATTATCTGTTCGAGGCCAGTGTAGGCGGCGGTATTCCCATTATCAGACCCTTGAATTACTCCCTGACAGCAGAAAAAATTGAGTCCATTACCGGTATCTTAAACGGTACGACCAACTACATTCTGTCCAAGATGGAAAAAGAAGGAGCGGACTTTGATGCCGTATTAAAGAGAGCACAGGAAAAAGGCTATGCGGAAAGAAATCCCGAGGCCGATGTGGAGGGGTATGATGCCTGCCGCAAGATTGCTATTCTTTCTTCCCTGATGCTGGGTGAAAATGTGGACTACCGCAAGGTTTATACAGAGGGTATTACGAAAATTACCGCAACGGATTTTGCCTATGCAAAGGAAATGGATATGTCCATCAAGCTTCTTGCCATGAGTAAGGAAGTGGGAGATGAAACACTTGCCATGGTGGCGCCGTTTATGATTTCGGCGGATCATCCTCTTCATATGGTAAACGGTGTGTTCAATGCGGTGTTTGTTCACGGCAACATGCTGGGCGATTCCATGTACTACGGCAAGGGAGCAGGAAAGCTTCCCACCGCCAGCGCGGTTGTCTCCGATGTCATCGACTGTGCAAGACATATCGGCAAGGTGATTATGTGCTTCTGGGATGCGACGGATGCCAAGCTGATGAACGTAGAAGAGGCGGAAAATAAATTCTTCTTCCGTGTAAAGAGCGGCAACGGAGAAAAGGTAAAAGCTGTATTCGGTGAAGTGAAGTCCGTAAAGCTTTCCGGCATGGACGAGGAAGAAGCATTCGTAACCTCCCTTATGAAGGAAAAGGATTTTGCGGAAAAATACGAGAAAATCGCAGACATCTGTGTCGGAAACAGAATCCGTGTAAACGCAGATATGCAGTAATAGAAAATGAGGAATATGAGGAGAAAAATGCGAAAATAAAGTCGCAGGAAAGAAAGGTTTGGAAACTATTATGAAAAAAGTTGTAAAATTCGGTGGAAGTTCCTTAGCCAGCGCGGAACAGTTTATTAAGGTCGGCAATATTATCCGGGCAGATAAGGAGCGTGCTTATGTTGTGCCTTCCGCACCCGGCAAAAGATTTTCAAATGACACCAAGGTTACCGATATGCTGTACGGCTGCTATGCATTAGCAGATGAGGATAAGGATTTTTCCAAGGAGCTTGCCGCTATTAAGGCAAGATATCAGGAAATTATCGACGGTCTGCATCTGGAGCTTTCCCTGGAGGAGGAGTTTAAGACCATCGAAAAGAATTTCAAGGCGAAAGCCGGAAGCGATTATGCGGCTTCCCGCGGCGAATACTTGAACGGTATTATCATGGCAGACTATTTAGGCTATGAATTCATTGATTCCGCAGAGGTTATTTTCTTTAAGGAAAACGGAGAATTTGATGCGGACCTTACGGATGAAGTGCTTTCCGCAAGACTGGAGGAATGTCCCAATGCGGTCGTTCCCGGATTTTACGGCGCTTACACAGACGGCAGGGTAAAGACCTTTTCCAGAGGTGGTTCCGATATTACCGGTTCCATTGTGGCAAAAGCGGTAAAAGCCGATGTGTATGAAAACTGGACGGATGTTTCCGGTTTCTTAATTGCAGATCCCCGTATTATCAAGGATCCGCAGGTCATTGAAGTTATCACCTACAAGGAACTCCGCGAGCTTGCCTATATGGGCGCAACCGTTCTGCATGAAGATGCCATTTTCCCGGTCCGTCAGCAGGGCATTCCCATCAATATCAGGAATACCAATGCTCCCGCAGATGAAGGTACATGGATTGTGGGCAGCACCTGCCAGAAATCCAAATATATTATCACGGGTATTGCCGGCAAGAAGGGCTTCTGCGCGGTAAATATTGAAAAGGACATGATGAACTCCGAAATCGGTTTCGGCAGAAAGGTTCTGCAGTCCTTTGAAGAAAACGGTATTTCCTTCGAACATGTGCCTTCCGGTATCGATACCCTGACGGTTTTTGTACATCAGGATGAGTTTATGCACAAGGAACAGAAGGTGGTTGCCGGTATTCACAGATTGGCAAATCCGGATTCTATTGATATTGAGTCAGACCTGGCGCTGATTGCGGTTGTGGGACGCGGCATGAAATCCATGCGCGGTACAGCGGGCAGGCTTTTCTCCGCACTGGCGCATGCCAACATCAACATTAAAATGATTGACCAGGGTTCTTCCGAGTTAAACATTATCATCGGTGTGGCAAACGAAGACTTTGAAAATGCCATCCGTGCCATTTATGCGATTTTTGTGGAAACACAGTTATAAACACAGTTTCTTTAGGAACAAAAAAAGAGGCATCGCCCCATGAATGTTCATGTGACGATAGCCTCTTTTTTAGGTGGAACCCGGATTATTTCATGGATTCTTCCTGCTTCTTAATCATTCTACGAACCATTTCACCGCCGATGGAACCTGCTTCACGGGAAGTCAGGTCACCGTTGTAACCTTCCTTTAAGTTTACACCTAATTCAGATGCAACTTCGGTTTTGAAACGGTCAAGAGCTGCCTTTGCTGCAGGAACTTCTACTCTATTAGACTTTGAGTTTGCCATAGTTTTTCACCTCCTGATTTTTTTACGGATAAGTGGATGAAAACCACTTATCCCGTTTTTGTGCCGGTCTTAAGTGTGTTTTTATCACTTATCTTGGTCTTAGTATGAGCAGAGTCCGGGAAAATATAATGGTAAGTTTTTCTAATGGGTGAAAACTCCTGCGGATGGTTTTTCAATTTTTTTATATAATAAGAAGAGACACAGAACATTCGGCAGAACCATCACCGCATTGATAAAATCCGTGAAACTCCAGACAATTTCCATGGGCAGAATGGCACCGAAATAAATCATGACAATGTAAATAAGATGGTAGGATTTTACCGCTGTTTTTCCGAAAAAATAAGTGACGCCTTTTTCTCCGAGATAGCACCAGCCGACCAGTGTGGCGAGGGCAAAGGCCATCAGGGAAAGAGAAAGAAAAGCATCCCCATGCGGTAAAAAGGTAAAGGCGGCAGTGGTAAGACCGGCATCACTGTAGGCTGCAGCGCTGCCGGGATGTGCAAGCATGCTGCTGATAATGGTAAATCCGGTGAGTGTGCACATGACGATGGTATCCCAGAAAACAGCGGTCATGGAAACAAGAGCCTGCCGCATGGGATTTTCGGAGGCAGAGGCACCGGCGGCGATGGCGGAGGTACCGATACCGGCTTCGTTGGTAAAAAGTCCCCGGGCAATGCCGAAGCGTGCCGCCATAAGAAAGGTACTGCCGCAAAATCCGCCCACAGCAGCTTTTTTCGTGAAAGCAGAGGATAAAATCAGCTGCAGGCTTTCGCCTAAATAACGGTAATTTTTACCCAATAATAAAAGGCAGGCGCCCATATACAGGATACTTAGGGGCGGTACCAGGCGGCTGCAAAAACTGCCGATGCTGCGCATGCCTCCCAAAATCACAAAGCCGCAGAGAACGGCGGCGCCGATGCCGATGACATGCGGAGACAGGTGAAAGGTACTGAAGGCGGCATCCGCCATGGCGGAGGACTGGGTGGTGCAGCCTACACCGAGGGCGGCAAATATCACGCACAGTGCATAGAATTTCCCTAGAAACTTATTATGTAAGCCGTATTCCATCACATACATGGGACCGCCGCAGAGTTTGCCGGATGCATCTTTTCTGCGGTACAGGCAGCTTAGATAGCATTCACAGTAGGCAGTTGCCATGCCTAAAAGTCCGGTTAAAAAGCACCAGAACAGGGCGCCCGGTCCTCCGAGGGCGATAGCGGTGGAAACGCCCACAATATTGCCGGTGCCAAGAGTGGCGGCAAGGGTGGTGGCAAGAGTGGCAAAACTGTTAAGACCGTGTCCGGTGTGCGCATCGGCTGGCTGTCTGTCTGGTACGGCGGCATTGTTTTCCCGTATGGCATTTTTTTCGGGGCGCAAGGACAGGCGGATGGCCTTTCCGATATATTTCTGGGGAAAAAATTTACAGGAAAAAAACAGATGAGCGGCGGACAATAAAAAAAGAAGCGGTCCATTCCACAAAAACAGATTGACCTGTTCCAGACAGGCGGTTATATTTTCCATATAGAAATACCTCGTCTTTTGGTTCTGTACTAATATATATATTTTTTTTAGAATTTATTTATAATTTGTATATTGTTTTTAATGAGATATGTGTTATAGTGTATATATAACAAAGAAAGGGAGGAAGACTATGAACATTCAGAAATTTACACAGAAATCTATGGAAGCTGTGGAAGGATGCCAGAAGCTGGCATATGAATACGGTCATCAGGAGATTGAACAGGAACATCTGCTTTACAGCCTTCTGACCATAGAAGACAGCTTGATTTATAAATTGATTGAAAAAATGGAAATCAATGCGCCCCATTTCCAGAACAGGGTGGAGCAGGCACTACAGAAGCGCCCGAAGGTACAGGGCGGCGAGCTCCGTGTGGGAGCGGATTTGAATAAAGTGCTCATCTGCGCAGAGGACGAGGCAAAGAGACTGGGGGACGAATATGTTTCCGTAGAGCACCTTTTTCTGTCCATGATCCAGTATCCCAACAAGGAAATGAAGGCGATTTTTAACGAATACGGCATTACCAGAGAGCGGTTTCTGCAGGCTCTTTCCACTGTAAGGGGCAACCAGAGGGTGGTCAGCGACAATCCGGAGGCTACTTACGACACTCTGACCAAATACGGTCAAGACCTGGTGGAAAAGGCAAGAAGCCAGAAGCTGGATCCCGTTATCGGCAGGGACAATGAAATCCGTAACATTATCCGTATCCTGTCCCGTAAGACAAAGAACAACCCCGTTCTTATCGGTGAACCCGGTGTCGGTAAAACCGCCGTTGTGGAGGGTCTTGCCCAGCGTATCGTAAGAGGCGATGTACCGCAGGGACTGAAGGATAAAAAGATTTTTGCACTGGATATGGGTGCACTGGTTGCAGGTGCCAAGTACCGCGGTGAATTTGAGGAACGTCTGAAAGCCGTTCTGGATGAAGTAAAGAAGAGCGAAGGACAGATTATTCTGTTCATCGATGAATTGCATACCATTGTGGGTGCCGGTAAAACGGACGGCGCCCTGGATGCCGGCAATATGTTAAAGCCTATGCTGGCAAGAGGGGAACTGCATTGTATCGGTGCGACCACACTGGATGAATACCGGCAGTATATTGAAAAGGATGCGGCTCTGGAACGTCGTTTCCAGCCGGTTATGGTAGCGGAGCCTACGGTGGAGGATACTATTTCCATTCTCCGTGGCTTAAAGGAAAGATACGAAGTATACCATGGTGTGAAAATCATGGACAATGCGCTGGTAAGTGCGGCAGTGCTTTCCAACCGTTATATCACGGACAGATTTCTGCCGGATAAAGCGATTGACCTTGTGGATGAAGCCTGTGCGCTGATTAAAACAGAGCTGGACTCCATGCCCACCGAACTGGATGAATTACAGCGTAAGATTACCCAGCTTGAAATTGAGGAAACCGCGCTGAAGAAAGAAGATGACAGGTTAAGCCAGGAAAGACTGGCAGAATTGCAGAAGGAACTGGCAGAGCTTAAGGAAGATTTTGCCGGCAAGAAAGCCCAGTGGGACAATGAAAAGGCTTCCGTTGACAAGCTTTCCAAGCTGCGTGAGGAGATTGATGCGACCAACAGTGAAATCCAGATTGCACAGCGGGAAGGAAATCTGGAAAAGGCAGCCGAGTTATCCTACGGCAAGCTTCCTTCCCTGAAAAAGCAGCTGGAAATCGAAGAGGAAAATGTAAAAGGCAAGGGTATGTCTCTGGTGCATGAATGTGTATCCGAGGACGAGATTGCCCGCATTATTTCCCGGTGGACGGGTATTCCGGTAGCGAAGCTGACGGAAAGTGAAAGAAATAAAACCCTTCATCTGGATGATGAGCTGCACAAACGTGTGGTAGGTCAGGATGAAGCGGTTACCAAAGTGGCAGAAGCCATCATGCGTTCCAAAGCCGGTATCAAAGACCCCGGCAAGCCGATTGGCTCCTTCCTTTTCTTGGGGCCTACCGGTGTCGGTAAAACAGAGCTTGCCAAGACACTTGCACAGGCATTGTTTGATGACGAGACCAATATGGTGCGTATCGATATGAGTGAGTATATGGAGAAATATTCCGTATCCAGACTGATCGGAGCGCCTCCCGGATACGTTGGCTATGAAGAGGGCGGTCAGCTTACCGAAGCTGTCCGCAGAAAACCCTATTCGGTCGTTCTTTTTGATGAAATTGAAAAGGCGCATCCGGATGTATTTAACGTACTGTTACAGGTGCTGGATGACGGACGTATTACGGACTCCCAGGGCAGAACGGTTGACTTCAAGAATACCATTCTCATTATGACCTCCAATATCGGTGCTCAGTACCTGTTAGACGGCATCAACGAAGACGGCACCATTAAGCCCGAAGCAGAGCAGATGGTAATGGAGGATCTGCGTGCCCACTTCAGACCGGAGTTTTTGAACCGTCTGGATGAGACCATTCTCTTCAAGCCTCTTACCAAGGACAATATCAAGGGCATTGTTTCCCTGATTATTGCCGGATTGAACCGGAGACTGTCCGACAGAGAGCTTACCGTAAAACTGACGCCCGAAGCAGAGCAGTTTGTGGTAGACCATGCTTACGACCCGGTTTACGGCGCACGGCCTCTGAAGCGTTACATCCAGAAGTATGTGGAAACCCTGTCCGCTAAGCTGATTCTGGCTGACGGAGTGGAAGAGGGTGACACCATCCTGATCGAAGTAAAGGACGATGCTCTTTCCGCAAGAGTGGAGAAAGGCAACAGATAAAAAAAGACCCGGGAGCTAAATCTCCCGGGCGGAAAGGTAAAAGATATGATACCCAACGATCCGGTTATGTTATTAAGTTTTATCAACCTGAAACTGCGGGACTTCTATGGCAGTCTGGATGCCCTCTGCGAGGACCTGGATGTGGACAGAAAATCCATAGAGGAGAAGCTGGAGGGGATTGATTACCGGTATGATGCCGGTAAAAATCAGTTTGTATAGAAGTATAAGCAATAAGAAGGCAATGACAGGCATGTTAAAATCATGTCGTATAAGACAAGCGGAAGCAGACATATACTCACACTAAGGAACAGCATAAACAGGGTGGCAGCTTTCATGAAAGAAGAGGAAGTGCACTTGATTTTGTGTATTCTTATCAGTATGGGAATGTGTCTGCTTCTTGTTTTTTGCGGACAGCATATAAAAAGGGCGGAGCTGACAGCCCGGGCAATGGAAAATGCGGGCATGGGAAAAAGAGAAAACGATGAGGAAGCGGAAACCACGGAGATAAAAAAGATAGCGCTTACCTTTGATGACGGACCACATCCGGTGTATACTCCGAAACTGTTGGACGGACTACAGAAAAGAGGCGTAAAAGCCACCTTTTTTGTGACCGGGGAAAATGCCGAAGCCAACCCGGATATCATAAAAAGGATGCGGGAAGACGGGCACTTAATCGGAAACCATACATACAGCCATATCCAGCTTACCTGCAGCAACCGCGATACGTTTAAGAAGGAACTCATTAAAACCAATGAAGTGATTAAAGAGATTGCGGGCGTGGATGTTGTTTATGTGCGCCCGCCCTACGGTTCCTGGGATAAAAAATTTGAAAAAGAACTAAATATGTTTCCGGTACTGTGGAATGTGGACCCACTCGACTGGTGTACGAACGATGCGGACAAAATTGCAAGGCGTATCCTGAAAGATGCAGAAGAGGGAGATATCATTCTGATGCATGACTATTACGCAACATCTGTTACAGCAGCGCTGCAAGTGGTGGATGTTCTGCAGGCGGAAGGCTTTACCTTTGTCACCGTGGAAGAAATACTGTTCGACTGAAAACGAGAGCAGGTACGGAAGTGAAATGGGTACAGGAGAGAAAAAATGATGCCAGTACCCAAAGAGAAACGAGAAAATGGGTACAAGAGAGAAAAAAAGACGCCAGTACCCAAAGAGAAACGAGAAAATGGGTACAGGGAAGAAAAAATGACGCTGGTACCCAAAGAGAAACGAGAAAATGGGTACAGGAGCAGAAAAAATGATGCTGGTACCCAAAGAGAAACGAGAAAATGGGTACAGGAGAGAAAAAATGATGCCAGTACCCAAAAGAAATTCAAGTCTCCCGCAGAAAGCTTTGCGGGTAGACATATTTCCCAAAGAAAGGTATAATTCATGGAAGAAAGCTCCCATGGAAGGAAAATACCATTCGCGGAGGGCCACCGGAGGCAGTTATGGATTTATTTGAATATATGAGACAAAATAATATGGAGAAGGAGTCTCCGTTAGCGGCAAGGCTTCGTCCCACGACGCTGGACGAAGTGGTGGGACAGCAGCACATTATCGGCAAGGATACCCTGCTGTACCGCGCCATCAAAGCGGACAAGTTAAGCTCCCTTATTTTTTACGGCCCGCCCGGAACCGGCAAGACCACGCTGGCAAAGGTGATTGCCGGTACGACCAGTGCGGATTTTATGCAGATTAATGCGACGGTAGCCGGGAAAAAAGACATGGAAGATGTGGTGGAAAAAGCAAAGAACAACCAGGGAATGTATGGGAAAAAGACCATTTTGTTCATTGACGAAATTCATCGCTTTAACAAAGGGCAGCAGGACTATCTGCTTCCGTTCGTGGAGGACGGCACCCTGATTTTAATCGGCGCCACGACGGAAAATCCGTATTTTGAGGTAAACGGCGCTCTGATTTCCCGCTCGCTGGTGTTTGAGCTGAAGCCCCTGAGCCGGGAAGACATTAAGACTTTATTAAACAGAGCCGTTTATGATAAGGACAAGGGAATGGGCTCCTACGATGCTGTGATTGAAGAGGATGCGCTGGAGTTTTTGGCGGAGCTTTCCGGCGGAGATGCCAGACATGCCCTGAATGCCATTGAGCTTGGTATTATGACCACCAATCGGAGTGAGGACGGCAAAATCCACATTACCCTGCAGGTGGCGCAGGAATGCATCCAGAAACGGGTTATGCGTTACGATAAAACCGGGGACAATCATTACGATACCATTTCAGCATTCATTAAAAGCATGCGGGGCTCCGACCCGGATGCGGCGGTGTATTATCTGGCGCGGATGCTGTACGCCGGAGAAAGTGTAACGTTTATCGCCAGAAGAATGATGATTTGCGCTTCGGAGGATGTGGGAAACGCGGACCCGCAGGCTCTGCAGGTGGCAGTCAGTGCATCTCTGGCAGTGGAGCGTGTCGGCATGCCGGAGGCACAGATTATTTTATCCCAGGCGGCAGCCTACATTGCCACGGCGCCGAAGAGCAATGCGGCAAATAACGCCATTGCGGAAGCTATGCAGACGGTGGAACAGACAGGAAATCTGGCAATTCCTGTGCATTTGCAGGATGCCCATTACAAAGGAGCGGCAAAATTGGGACACGGAACCGGTTATAAATATGCCCATGATTATAAAAACAATTATGTAAAGCAGCAGTATCTGCCCTATGAGTTAAACGGCAAAGAATTTTACCGCCCGTCGGGCAACGGCTACGAAGTAAAAATCAGGGAACACATGAAACGCATCAAAAAAGAGGCGGAAGAGCAGGAATAAAAGCCGGGAAGCAGAAAAGCAAGAGACCAAAAGAAAAGCAAGAACCGGCAAAAGAAGCGGAAGAGCAGGAGTAAGAATGAAACGGGAAAAAGCCAAAATATTAGACAATAAGATTTTTTTGTACCTTACGGAATTCTTTTCGGGAATGTCCGTTATGGCGGTAGAGCTGGGAGCCAGCAGATTGCTGGCGCCGTATTTCAGTTCCTCCCAGATTGTCTGGACTATTGTTATCGGCACCATTATGATAGCCATGGCGCTTGGCAACATCTACGGCGGCAAGAGTGCGGATAAAAATCCCAACCCGGACAAGCTTTACGGCAGAATTATCATTTCCGCCATCTGGATTGCCTTAATTCCAGTTGTGGGCAAATACATTATTTTAGGTGTTTCGGCACTGCTCATTTTTACAGTAAACAGCAACTTCTTAATTATTGCAGCGTTTGCGGCGTGTATGCTGATTTTCGTATTTCCGCTGTTTCTTTTAGGAACGGTAACGCCTTCCCTGGCAAAATATTCCGTGGAAAATCTGGAAGAAAGCGGTAAGGTCATCGGTACGCTGGGAGCCTACAATACCATTGGCAGCATTATCGGTACATTTGTGCCGACCTTCATTACCATTCCGGCAGTGGGAACCTCCTTTACATTCCTAATCTTTTCGGGCATACTGCTGGTACTTTCCGGTATTTATTTTATCAGTGCACGGAGGGGTGCCAGGCGCCTGATTGTTTCGGGAATACTGCTTGTGTTATGCTGCGTCCTGGGACATTCCCAGTCCTTTGCTTTCTGGGAAAATGACCTTACCTATGAAGGAGAGTCTATTTATAACTACCTGCAGGTAAAGGAAAATAACAGAAGTGTGATTTTGTCCACCAATGTTCTGTTCGGTGTACAGTCCGTTTATATGAAAGAGGACGGACTTACAGGCATGTATTACGACTATGCCATGGCGGCACCGCTGATGGTGGAGGACAAAGAGCTTTCCGATATGAATGTGCTTATCCTGGGGATGGGAACCGGCACTTATGCCACGCAGTGTAAAAAGTACTATGGGGATATGTCTATAGAAGGTGTGGAAATTGACGGGAAAATCACGAACCTGTCCCGCCGGTACTTTGCACTGCCCGACAGCGTAAAGGTTACTACCTACGATGGCAGGGCATACCTCAACGCGGACAAGGAAACCTATGATGTGATTATGGTGGATGCCTATCAGGATATTACCATTCCTTTCCAGATGTCGTCAGTAGAGTTTTTTACTCTTGTGAAAGAGCATCTGAACGAAAACGGTGTGATGGTGGTCAACATGAATATGCGGGGAACGGAGGAAGGAAGCATCAATGAATATCTGTCGGATACCATTGCTTCGGTATTCAGCACCGTAAAGACCGTGGATGTAAACGGCAGTACCAACAGAGAGCTTTTTGCTTCCGACAATGCCGATATGCTTGCCGTGATGAAGGCCAACACGGAAAATCTTGCCAGCCAGGATTTGAAACGGCTGATGAATCACGTTTCTTTAAGTATGGAAGATTACCGGGCGGGCGATTACCTGATGACGGACGACAAAGCACCGGTAGAGCTTCTGGGCATGCGTGTGATTGACAGCCTCATTCAGGAGGAGGTCAGCTACTACAAAGACATTTATAAAGAGCAGGGCATAGAGGGACTTCTGAATAATTTATAGAATAGGCAAAAAAAGCTGCTCGCCACATAGATGGGTGTACAGCTTTTTTGAACAAAGTTAAAACAGGGAAGCTGCCAGATACTGGTAGATTTCCTGATTTTTTTTCTGCCAGTTGTCGCAGATGGAGGCGGCGATTTCTTCCGTGGGAACGGAGAGGGTCAGCTCCATTAGATTGTTTCCTTTTTCCTTGGCAATCAGATGGGCGGCGTATTCGCCGTTTACGGATTTATAGTAATCGCCCTGAATGGAAACCTCGTCCCGAAGTTCCAGTTCTTTTTCGGACAGATAATTGTCGATATCCTTTTTGATGGCATCGCTGACACGGTTTTCAAAGAAACGGAGTGTTTCCAGCCCTTCGTCCGTGATGTCTAACAGTGTGCGGTTCCGGACTGTTTTGGCGGTTACCAGACCGGTATCAATCAGCTCCGCCATTACCTGCTGCAGGGTAAAAAAGTTGGTGTATTCCTTTTCCTGGATGAAATCCGTAATCTGGTTGCGGGTGAGAGGAAAAGTCACACGGTTTAACATATAAAGTATAATCAATTTATATAAAGTCAAAGGATCCTGCGTCATATATGCGATTTCATTCCTTTCCTGAAAGGCAGACGGGAACGTGCCTCATCTGCAGATAAAAATTTATTTTTCATAGTACTTTCCCTGGAAACTCTGCCGCTCCCGCATGGTGCGGTGCAGCGTGTTTAATACATCTCTTTTCTGAAGGCTCCAGAGCGGAGCAATCAAATCCTTTCTGGCGCCGTCTCCCGTTACCCGGTGAACCACCGTTTCCGGGGAAAGAAGCTCCAGATTTCTAATCAGTATATTCATATATTCTTCCTTGGAAAGAACGGTAAAACCGGGGAGTTCTCCCTTCGTGTACATATCTCCCAAAGCAGTGGTTTTCAAAATATGCAGTAACTGAAATTTTATCCCGAAAGGGGAAAAGGCATTCAGGTACCGGGTGGTGGCATACATATCCTCAGCCGTTTCAAAGGGCAGTCCCAAAATCACATGGACAATGACCGGCAGGGAGAGCGCCTGCAGATTTGCCATGGCTTCTTCAAAAACAGGAAGAGGGTAGCCTCTGCGGATAAAAGCGGCGGTGTGTTCATGCATGGTCTGCAGTCCCAGCTCTATCCAGATAAATTTCCCGGGGAAGCGTTCCTTTAGCTCAGCAAGCAGTGAGAGCACTTCGGGGCCGAGACAGTCTGGTCTTGTGGCAACGGAAATGCCGGCAACCTCCGGCAGGATAAGGGCAGCCGTGTAGATTTCCCGCAGATAAGAAACAGGCCCATAGGTATTGGTGTAGGCCTGAAAATACGCAACAAATCTGCTGCCGGTATATTTCCTGTGAAGGATGTCGCTGCCTTCCCGGAGCTGTGCCTCTATGCAAGAGGCGGTAGCGGAAACCGCAAAGTCCCCGCTGCCGCCCACACTGCAGAAAATACAACCGCCGCTTCCGGTGCGTCCGTCCCGGTTGGGACAGGACAGACCGCTGTCTCTTATACACATCTGACGCTGCCGACGAAG
>ENA-OUUV01000814-OUUV01000814.1-human-gut-metagenome-genome-assembly--contig:-NODE-814-length-17826-cov-9.497440_pt1 | contig 17826 bp, 13 predicted proteins | sample MGYA00237952_ERZ548838 | MGnify/ENA primary metagenome ERZ548838 (study PRJEB26490, sample SAMN05194705) | human gut metagenome | biome: terrestrial biome; feature: human-associated habitat; material... | reverse complement strand
CAAGGGAGAATGAAACGGGACGAAGTCCCCTCCCTTGACCCTTCCGCGCGATTGAATTGAGCGCATTTTCATGCTATGCCCGCGTGCTGATGCAGGGGATTTCGCCTCTGCGCTTTGCAAGTGAAAAAGTCTTTTTCTCCACCTTGACAAAGGCAATAAATTGGGCTATACTGAACTCGTCCGAGATGACGGAGAAGAGTATCCTGCCACAGGGTGCACAGAGAGGCGCGGTTTGGTGAAAAGCGCTGATTCGGCGGCAGGGGAAGACCACCTCCCGATCGTACCGTGTGCTGCACGATAGCGCGGCAAAGAGAACCAATCAGGGTGGAACCACGGGCAGATTTTTCCGCTCGTCCCTCGAAACAACGCGAGGGACGGGCGTTTTTTCGTCCCAATCATTCAACATGGAGGGAAAAAGCATGAAAATCATCTACAATGACGGTCATGTGGACGAATGCCCCGCTGACGACGAGCTGCATGTCATCCGCCACACGGCGGCGCACATCCTCGCGCAGGCGGTCAAGCACCTGTATCCGCAGGCGCATTTCGCCTATGGCCCGGCAACTGAAAAGGGCTTCCACTACGACGTCGATCTGGGCGACGTGAAGCTCTCCGACGAAGACCTCAAGACCATCGAGAAGGAAATGCAGGCCATCGTCAAGCAGAACCTGCCGATTAAGCCCTTCGCGCTTGGCCGCGAGGATGCCATCAAGCTCATGCAGGAGCGCGGCGAAATCTACAAGGTCGAACACATCGGCGACCTGCCCGAAGACGCGACGCTGACCTTCTACCAGCAGGGCGACTACATCGACATGTGCGTCGGCCCGCACCTGTGCTACACCAAGGCGCTCAAGGCATTCAAGCTGACCGCCCTGTCCGGCGCGTACTGGAAGAACGACAAAAACAACAAGATGCTCACCCGCATCAGCGGCATCGCCTTCCGCAATCAGGAGGAACTCAATGAGTACCTGAAGATGATGGAAGAAGCCGAAAAGCGCGACCACCGCAAAATCGGCAAGGAAATGGGTCTGTTCATGCTTTGCGACGAAGGCCCCGGTTTCCCGTTCTTCCTGCCCAAGGGAATGCAGCTGAAAAACGCGCTGATTGACTACTGGCGCGATATTCACTACGCGGCGGATTATGTGGAAGTGTCCACGCCCATGATTATGAGCCGTCACCTGTGGGAGACGTCCGGTCACTGGGATCACTACAAGGACAACATGTACTCCACCAAGATTGACGACGAGGACTACTGCATCAAGCCCATGAACTGCCCCGGCGGCGTGATGGTCTACCGCAGCGAGCCCCATTCCTACCGCGACCTGCCCCTGCGCGTGGGTGAGCTGGGTCTGGTGCACCGCCACGAGCTGAAGGGCGCGCTGCACGGTCTGTTCCGCGTTCGCTGCTTCACGCAGGACGACGCCCATATCTTCATGACCCGCGAACAGATTCCGGACGAAATCGCCGGCGTCGTGCACCTCATCAATCAGGTGTACTCGAAGTTCGGCTTCGATTATTTTGTCGAACTGTCCACCCGTCCGGCGGATTCGATGGGTTCGGACGAGGATTGGGAGGATGCGACCAACGGCCTCAAAACCGCGCTGGAAAAGCTCGGTATGCCCTACATCGTCAACGAGGGCGACGGCGCGTTCTACGGCCCGAAGATTGACTTCCACCTGCGCGACTGCCTCGGCCGTACCTGGCAGTGCGGCACGATTCAGCTGGACTTCCAGATGCCGCTGAACTTCAACCTGGAGTATGTGGATGTGGACGGCAGCCGCAAGCGTCCGATCATGATTCACCGCGTCTGCTATGGCTCCATCGAGCGCTTCATCGGCATCCTGACCGAGCATTTCGCGGGCAAGTTCCCGACGTGGATGGCGCCGGTTCAGGTGAAGGTGCTGCCCGTGTCCGACAAGTCGATGGATTATGCCAAGACGGTGTACGCCGCCCTGCGCGCGAAGAAGATTCGCTGCGAGCTGGACGACCGCAACGAGAAGATTGGCTACAAGATTCGCGAAGCCCGTCAGGTAGACCGCGTGCCTTACATGCTGATTCTCGGCGGTCAGGAAGTGGAGAACAACACCGTCTCCGTCCGCGACCGTGCGACCGACCAGACGGTTACCTGCACGCTGGATGAATTCATCGCAAAGATTTCTAAGGAAATCGCGGATCGCGTGTAATTTCATAGGGACTGTTTGCCCCGCTTGCATGGGATTTTCCTTGCAAGCGGGGCTTTTGTCTATGCGTTCTATTACAATTTTCGGATGAGGATGCGCCAAAACTCGCGGCGCAAGCAGATGGCGCAGACGAATCCGAAAATTGTAATATCCTTTACAGTTCGTTCATGCTTTTTTGTGCGCTTTCTGCTATAATGCTTATGCTATTCCAAGGGAGGTATGCTCCATGATTGAACTCAGGCACGTCACGAAGCGCTACGGTGCGGTTGAAGCCCTGCACGACGTCTCTTTCCGCGCCCCGGAAGGGCAGATTGTCGGTCTGCTCGGTCAGAACGGCGCGGGCAAAAGCACGACGCTCAATATTCTCACGGGCTATCTGCCACCGACGTCGGGGCAGGTGCTGGTGGATGGCATGGATCTCCTCCAAAACGCGCGCGAGTGCAAGCGGCTGATTGGCTATCTGCCGGAAAAACCGCCGCTGTATGATGAAATGACCGTTCGGGCTTACCTGCGGTTCGTGTGCGAGCTAAAGGAAGTGCAGAAATCGGCGATTGCGGCGCATGTGGAGGACATTATCCGCACCTGCGGGCTGTCCGAAGTGGCGCACCGCCTGATTGGGCACTTGTCGAAGGGCTACCGCCAGCGTGTCGGCGTAGCGCAGTCGCTGTGCGGCAATCCGAAGGTGCTGGTGCTGGATGAACCGACCGTCGGGCTTGACCCGCGTCAGGTGGTGGAGATTCGCGCGCTGATTGCCGAGCTTGGCAAAACGCACACGGTCATTTTTTCCTCGCACCTCCTGTCGGAGATTCAGCAGCTCTGCCAGCGGGTACTCATCCTGAACCGCGGGCATTTGGAATACGAAGCAGACATGCAGGAATTAGCCGAAACCGGCGAAACACTGCGGCTTCGGGCAAGCATTGCCATGCGGGAGAAGCAGCTGCTTCCGGCTTTGCGGTCACTGCCGTGCGTGCGGCGGGTGAAGGCGCTGCCGACACGGACGATTGAGATCAGCGAGGTATTGCTGGAATGCGACGCCTCCGCCGTGCCGGATGCGCAGACGCAGCTATTCCGCCTGCTCTGCGGGCTGGACGCTCCGATTCGGATGCTGGTGGAGGAACACGATTCGCTGGAAACGGTGTTCCTCCGCGCGACGGATGAAGGGGCAAAGAACCCTGCGGCGGATTCTTTCAAATAAGCGCAGGGATTTCGCTCCTGCGGGAGCGACAAGGGGGCTTTGCGGTCGCCCCCTTGACCCCTTCGCAGTGCACACCCATGTTTCTTGAATTTTATCGAAACTGTTTTTATTTGTGTACCTTGCAGGTCAGCAGCCGTTCCCCAATGTAACGATAACAATCAACTAACATGGGTGCGAACCGAAGGTTTCCAAAGGGCGATCGCAGGCTTCGCCTGTTCGCATTGCCCTTTGGTCGCCTCCACAGAGGCGAAATTCTCTGCAACACGCAAAAAAAAGTAAGAAAAGCAAAACCAACCCCATCGCGCAAAGGGTCAAGGGGCAATCGTCCCTTGGAGAAAGGTGTTATCATGCGTGCCATCTGGAAACGAGAATTGCAGGCGTATTTTCTCACGCCGACGGGCTATGTGTTCATGGGCGTGTTCTTGTTCCTGTCCTCGGTGATGTTTTATTTGCAGATTATGCAGGCGCGGTCGTCGGACTTGCCGACGTTCGTGGGGCAGATGAGTTACCTGTGGATGCTGCTCTCGCCGGTGCTGACGATGCGGCTGCTGGCAGAAGAAAGGCAGCGCCGCACGGATCAGCTGCTGCTCACCAGCCCGGTTTCCCTGTCCGGCATGGTGCTGGGCAAGTATGCCGCGGCATATACCGTCATGGCGGCAACCGTCGTGCTGACGCTCGGTTTCGTTGCGGTCGTGGCGGTCTATGGGCGTGTGTACCCGGCGGAAATGGCGGTGGCGTACCTCGGTTTCATCTTGCAGGGCGGCGCATTCCTCGCGCTGGACTTGTTCATCTCCGGCTGCGCAAAAAATCAGGTGACGGCGGCGGTTTTCGCGTTCGGCGCGAACTTCGTCCTCTGGATGCTGGACTTGCTGGAAAACGCCGTCAACAGCAGCTTCTTCTCCAGCGTGCTGTCCTTCTTCAGCCTTTATCAGCGGGCTGAACCGTTCCTGATGGGGCAACTCAGCGCGGCAAGCGTCGTCTACGATATCACCTTCGCCGCGGCGTTCCTCCTGCTGACGATTCATACGCTGGATGCCCGGCGCTATCGGGGGGAGTGACGAAACCATGCGAAACAAGAAGCAATCCGCACGCAAAAAGTTCACCATCAGCCCGCGCCTGCGCTACGGTGCCATATCCACCGCCATTGTCGCGCTGGTGATTGTCGCGCTGATTCTCATCAATCTGGCGACGACGAACCTCGAAACGCGCTACGGCTGGCGCGGCGACTTCTCCTTCAACGCCGTCACAACGCAGAGCGAGACGACGAAGCAGATTCTGCGCGACCTGAAGCGCCCGGTGAAAATCTACGCCCTGTTCGAGCGCGGCGAGGAGGATCAGCCCCTGCTGGAGCTGCTCAACCGGTACAGCGCCGCGTCGGATATGGTGACGTGGGAACAGACCCCGCCGAGCCTGAATCCCCTGCTGCTGACCCGCTTTTCCAGCAGCACCACCAACGTCTCCGCGCAGAACCTCATCGTCTACTGCGAGGAAACCGACCGCTACCGTGTGCTGACTGCAACGGATTTTGTAACGCTCTCTGTCGATACCGATTCGGGCAGCTACAACGTCTCCGGCTTGGCGTATGAGCAGCAGATTACCTCCGCCATCGCCTACGTCACGCGCGACACCGTGCCGACGCTGCACATCGCGACGGGGCACGGCGAACTGGGCGAAGACTCCCTGTCCGCCTTTACCACCCTGCTGACGAACAACCACTACGACGTCGCGTTCGAGAAGCTCAGCGACATGACATTCGCATCCGGCGACGTGCTGTGCATCCTTTCGCCCGTCAAGGACTACACCGACGCGGAAATGGACATCATCCGCGCGTATGTGCAGGGCGGCGGCGCGGTGCTGTTCAGCTGCGATTATACCGACCCGATTGAGAATATGCCGAACGTGCTGTCCCTGCTGCGCTCCTACGGCTTCCTGCCGGAAAGCGGGCTGGTGATGGCGTCGCCGGATGAAACCGACACGTTCTACAACAACAACCGTCTGGCGCTGCTGCCGGAAATGCAGGCGACGGATGTGACACTGGAGATGATGCTGAACGGGCGGACGGCAATGCTCATGGTTGCCAGCCGCGGCTTCGACCCTTCGCCGGAATCGGACAACTCCCTGCTGGTGGACGCGGTGCTGACAACATCCGCCAAGAGTTATCTGGTTGATACAACCGCGTCGCGCCTGAGCATCACCCAGTCCGACAGCGACAAGACCGGCCCGTTCGCGCTCGCGCTGCAAGCCAAGCGTTTCACCGAGACGGGCGACGTCAGCCGCGCGTTCATCATCGGCAGTTCCGCCCTGCTGACCGAGGAACAGCTCTTCACCATGACCGACGGCGAGGAATTTCTGGTGCGCGCCGTCTCCTTCCTGACCGGGGATGACAGCATTGACACCAGCATCATGGTCAAAACAGCGCTGCGGCCGGGGCTGTCCGTCAATGCGCTGTCATTGGGCAGCGTCGTACTGGTCGGGCTGCCGATTCTGGTGCTGCTGGCGGCGGTCATCATCCTGCTTCCACGGAGGAATCTGTAAGCCATGCAAAATGTCCCGAAAAAGAAACATGCCGCGCGCAGGCACAGCCGCATCCTCCTGCTGATTTTCGCCGTGGTGCTGGTCGCGGCGGCGGCGTGTCTGCTGATTTTCGCCCGCACGCCCGCCCCCACGCCAGAAGCATCCGCGCATGAGGATGAGGAAATCACCCTCTGGTCGGTGGAATCGGCGGATATCACCCGCATCCGCATTGCCGTGCGCAATCAGGACGCATGGTCGGCAGTGCAGACGGAATCTGGCGCGCTGGTGCTGGAGGGCGAAAGCGCCTTCACGGTGGATGCGGACATTGCCGGAACGCTCCTGTCCGGCCTCAAGAACGTGACCGCCGAGGTGCTCAGCGACGATTGGAACGGCACGGACGAGGAGTGGGCGGCGTTCGGGCTGGATGACCCGGAAAGCGTCGTCACCGTGGATTTTGCGGACGGCAGCAGCCACACCCTGCGCATCGGCAGCGCCCCGCAGTACGAAAACAGCTGGCAGTACGCGCAATTGGACGGTGACACCCGCCTGTTGTCCGTCAGCCGCGGTCTGGCGGAGGAATGCTACGTCACGCACGGTTCGCTCCACAGCGTCGAGCAGCTGACGATTCACGCCGACCGACTGGATGAAATCACCCTGCTGAACGCGGAGGGCGAAATCACCCAGCAATGGCGCTTGAACGGCGCGATCACGAACGCGGACGCGCAAGACCGCTGGATGCTGACCACCCCGGTGTCCTACCCGGCGGACGGCACTGCCATGAACACCCTTCGCAAGTCGGCAGCAAACATCCGCCTGGGCGAGTACATTGCCGACGCGACGGCGGGAAGCATTGCCCGCTACGGGCTGGACACGCCCCGCCTCGTCATCCGCCTGCACCAAGCCGCCGGCACAATCGGCGCAGTCGGCACGACCGGCTCATACGCTACGACCGATTACCCGGAAGCCACGATCACCCTCGTCATCGGCGAGCAGGAAAGCGATTTGGTGGATTATGTGCTCTACAATGGCGGCATTTACCGCTGCAGCACGCTGCTGCTGCGCGGCGTCATGAACGCAGACTGGCAGGAGACCATTACACGCTACCCGGTGCTGACGGCGCTTGGGAATCTTGCGTCCCTTTCACGTGAAACGGCGGACGGCGTGGACACATGGGTCATCACACGCACCGAACAGGTTGCCGAGAACAACGAACTTGTCACGGACGACGAGGGGAATCAGGTCTACGATATTGCGCTGACGAAAAACGGTGAACCTTCGGATTACACTGCCTTTTCCGCTGCCTACAATCAGCTGATGATGGTCACAATGTCCGGCCGCCTCCCCGACGGCTGGACTGCTGCCGACGCTCCCCACACCGTGTGGACATTCACAGATGTTGACGGCACAGTGCACACCGTCGCGCTGACCCGCTACGACGCAATGCACGATGCCGTCGCAATAGACGGCGTGGCGCTGTTCTACCTTATACAAGGCGGGTTTTCGCTGGGGATATAACCGCAGGGCACACCCGCAGGCGAAATCCCCTGTCCCTAAAGAAAACTGCATTTGAAAACAGCAGCCAGCCCAGCGCAGCATGGAATCTTCCTTCCCATGCTGCGCCTATTTTTTTCTGCCGCGCACACTTGTCCATCCGTTCCAAGTATGCTACAATGTCCCTGACGACAAGCTGGACGGAGGGGGATGCTGTGCGCGAATGGCGGCAGGGCGTGCGAAAGCTGCTTCTGCTGCTGTATACGGCATCCCTTCTTACAAGCCTTGGCTGCTTCTTATGGAATGCATCCATCCCTGTCCGCATCCATTCCGCCCCGAAGTGCTATCCGTCAAAAGGCGACGGCTTCACGCTTGCCCCTTTGCCAACACTTCCGCCGGATTCCATTCTGAACACCGGCGACGCTGCCGCGCTGGACGCTCTGCCGGGCATCGGCACCGTGCTGTCGGAGCGGATTGTGACATACCGGGAGGAACACGGCGCGTTCGTGTATCCGGAGGACTTGCGAAATGTCCAGGGCATCGGGGAGAAGCGGCTGCAAGCAATTCTCGATGCGCTGGCGGGCGAAAGTGCGGAGGAAAGCGACTGACGGGTACGGGAACAGACCACACCAACACCAAACTACATCATCAGGGAGATGACTCGCATGTACCGCATCCTATTAGTCGAAGACGACGCTGCCTTGGCTGATGCCATCACGCAGGTGCTGACCGCGTGGGGACACGAGGTGCAGAAAGTCCGCGATTTCCGCCATGTGACAGAGGAGTTCGCCGAGTGGAAGCCGCAGATCGTACTGATGGATTTGATGCTCCCCTTCTTCAACGGTCATCACTGGACGCAGGAGCTGCGCCGCATCACCAGCGTGCCAATTGTCTACCTTTCCAGCGCGTCGGATAACCTCAACATCGTCATGGCGATGAACATGGGCGGCGACGACTTCATTGCCAAACCCGTTGACCCAGCTGTGCTGGCAGCGAAGGTGAATGCCGTCCTGCGCCGCGCGTATGACATGCCGGCTACGGGCAATATCCTCGCCTGCGGGGAGGCCGTGCTGGATTTGGACAGTGCCGCTCTCTCCATCCATGGGCAGAGCATCCCCTTGACACGCAATGAACTGATTATCCTCCGCACACTCATGGAGCAGCGCGGGCGCATCGTCAGCCGCGAAACACTGATGACCCGTCTGTGGCAGATGGACGAGTACGTTGAGGAAAACACGCTGACCGTCAATGTCAACCGTCTGCGGAAGAAACTTAGCGCAGCGGGACTGCCGGGCTTCATCGTCACGAAGGTAGGCAGCGGGTATGCCGTGAATCAGGAGGGCTGCGTATGATTCGGCGCTATCTGCGGGAGCATTTGCCGCTGGCGGGGCTGCTGGCACTGTTCGCGGGCACATTTGCGCTGGTGCTCTCGCTGTATCATTTGCCGACCGAACCGGTCGCGTACGCATCGGCGCTGTGCGCGGTAATGGGGCTGATTGCGCTGATTTGGGGCTTTGTGCGTTATCGTCGGGCGCATCAGGCGCGCGCGCATGTGCTGAATGCGCCGCATCTTCTGCTGGATGAACTGCCATCGCCGCGCACGCTGTCTGAAGCGGATGATCAGGCGATTATGCAGCGGCTGCTGCACGACGTCCGCGCCGCGCAGTCGGACTTGGCGGCCTATCGGCAGGACAGCACGGACTACTTCACCGCGTGGGTACACCAAATCAAAACGCCCTTGTCGGTGATGCGCCTGCAATTGCAGAGCGAGGACACGCCGGAGAACCGCGCCATGCTGGCTGAGCTGTTCCAAATGGAGCAGTACGTCACGATGGCGTTAAGCTACGCGCGGCTGGGGAATCCGACGAAAGACCTTGTGCTGACGCGTGTGCCGCTTGACCCGGTCATTCGGCAGGCGATTCGCGACTTTGCGCCCCTGCTCATCCGCAAGAAGCTGCGCCTGCAGTACGAGCCGACCGCCGAAAGCGCCTTGACGGACAGCAAATGGCTGCTGTTCATTCTCCACCAGCTGCTGTCCAACGCCGTCAAGTACACCGACCGCGGCCGCGTCAGCATCCGCGTGACCAGCGCCCCAGCGATTATCGTGGCGGACACGGGCATCGGCATTGCACCGGAGGATGTGCCGCGCGTGTTCGAGAAGGGCTATACCGGCTACAACGGGCGCGGCGGGCAGAAATCCACCGGATTGGGGCTGTACCTCGTCCATCAGACCGCCGAGATGCTCCATTGCCGTGTGTCGCTGTCCTCCCGCATTGGGGAGGGCACGAGCGTCACCATTGATTTGCATCAGGAGGAATTGGGGAAGGAATGAGGTGCTTTCATGCCGCTTTTGCCCGCTCTTCGCGCGTTTTTCACCCGCCTTTTGACTGATGCGGATGATGCGCTGTTTCCGCAGCACGTTTTCTGCCTGACCTGCGGCGCGCTGTCCCTGCCGAACGCGATTTGTCCGGTCTGCCTCGCTGTGCTGGATGATTTGCGCCTGCCGAGTGATGCGCTTGCGCCGAACGCCGCCGCTGTGTGGAGCTACCACGGCATTGCGCGGCAGCTGGTGCTGATGCTCAAATACAGCGGCATCGCCGAATGCGCACAGGTACTGGCGGACGGCATGGCATCCGCGTGTCCCTTTGCCCTGCCGCCGGACACGGTTGTCACCTCCGTCCCGATGACAAAGAAGCACCTTGACGCGCGCGGCATTGACCACGGTCGGCTGCTGGCAGAGGCCTTTGCGCAGCGGCGCAATTTGCCCTATCAGCCCTTGCTGATCCGCACGCGCGAAACCGCAACCCAGCAGGGACTGAACGCCGCCCAGCGCCGGAAGAACCTGCACGGCGCGTTCGCCGCCGCCGCGCGCATTTCGACCCCAGTTCTGCTGATTGACGACGTGTATACCACCGGTTCGACGACCGAAACATGCGCGGATGCGCTTCGAGCGGCTGGCGCACCGGAGGTGTTTGTGCTGACAGCGCTGGCGGTGGTTCCGGATGAAGATCATTGAAAGTACCCCCTTCAGCGTATCTCCCTGCGGTTGCGGGCAGATGCGTTGGAGGGGGCTTTGCTTTGCATTCCGGCAATTAATGCACCACCGTGGCTTCTTTCGGGGTACATCAGCTGTTTTGTAAAAAAGGTTGTTGCGTAATCATCTCAATGTCATTTAGGGCTCCCCCTCATAATTGCGCCAAAACCAGCCGTGTGATCTTCGGCGACCCAAAGTTTCGAGAAAAAGCGCAATTCAAGCGCACTGTTTGCACGCGAAATAAACCTCGTTACGCAACCTTCATTCGATTGCGAGCAAGGTATAAATTCGCAAGTGCAAACAGCGTGCAGCAATGCTGATGCAATTTTTCCCGTCCTCGGTATCGTGTCTTGCAGAAATGAAAGATTCTCTTTATCACGCAAAACACATGTTCCACTTTGGAACGAACCGAGGATTTCGCATGTTCGATTGCTTTGAGCAGCTCGAACTTTTCGCCGCTTGCTTTCTTCAGCTGCGACGGACGCTTGTTGATTTGATACCGGATAGGATGTTCTTCGTTGTTGACAAGAATTGCATCATCCTTCTTTTCTGCACCCAGATACCCGCTGTCACCATAAACATAGCACGGATAGAACAAGCAGTCAGCATGGCGCCATGAACGCTCGGTGGGTTCATACCCGTAACGTTTTGTCGGACCACCACAGCGAGAGCAGGCAATGACTGCATTCTCCCGGATTCCGACATGGACATCAATCTCGTTCTTCACAGGATTGAACTCCGCTCCTGTGATGTACCACGGCTCCTCCAGAGCGAGTGAGCCAGCCAACATACTTTCGAATCCTTTAACCATCTTCATCACCCGTGGATGATTATACCATAATTATCGGTTTTCCACTAACTTTGGAGTAGAGCCAAATTGATTGAATACGGTCTCAAAGCAGCTCGTCGCGCTCCGCAGTTCAGCAAGCGCTGAGTTTATTCGAAATATGCTGCAAAACCCCGAAATCCGCACGGATTCCGGGGCTTTTTCTCGTACCGCTTTAGCAGCCAATTCCACTGCGCGATAGGCGGATTGAAAACAAACAGAGTCTTGTGTAAGTTCCTGATGGCATTCCTGTCGTCATTCTCCTGCAACTTTCCATGGTGAACTGACTTTTTTGGTTATGAAATTACGACTATTATATTATCGCAACCATTTTCATTTCATGATTAGCGATATGAAATGTGCCGTGAACGAACGAAAAAATCAATTCACGACGAAAAAAATGATGCGAACTCACATGTCTGAAATGGTCGATAAATAGCCAAAATGATTGACAAAAGGTGTGGAACCTGATATAGTGCAGATAACGAGGTGAACGAACCTCAAAAGGAGGATGTTACCATGAAGAAAGTCATCAGTCTGCTGCTGACGGCAATGCTGCTGCTGTCGATGCTGCCCGCCACGATGGCGGAGGGCGTGGAGTACATTCCCGCGCCTTACGCGCTTGACGCGGAGAGGGCGGGACCGAAGGCGTATGTCGAGCCTGTGTTCTATGCCAACGGCGAGGGTGAACCGACCATCGGCGTCACCTATGTCGGCGTAATCAAGGCGGACGGAAAGTACTTCAAGGACTCGAACAACAACCACGAGCTGGATCCCTTTGAGGACTGGCGTCTGGATCCCGAAACCCGCGCAGCCGATCTGGTTGCCAAGATGAGCGTAGAGCAGAAGATTGGTCTGTCGCTGGCGCAGATGGTTCTGATGCCCGGCGCGACCACCTACGAAGCGGCGCTGGATGCAGACGGAAACGTGGACTTCAGCAAGCTGATGGTTGTCAGCGAAAAGGTGTTTGACGTTGCGATGGACGATCCGACGCGTGTCAACAACTCAACGGCGGAAATCATCGCCTTCAACAATCGCATGGGCGTTGTCCGCGTGATGTCGGACGTGGGCGCGGGCGTGCTGTACAACAACGCCACGAACCTGACGACCGAATACGCCGCTGCGGCGACGGGCGAACCCTGCATTCCGTTCACCCTCATTTCCAACCCCCAGAAGTTCCCCGGCGAACCCGGCACCATGGGTCTGGCGGCGGCGGTGATGGGCGACGTTGCCAACGGCGGCGACTACAGCCTGATTGAACGCTTCGCGGATCTGGATCGCCAGATTTGGGACGCGAAGGGGCTGGATCGTATGTATGGCCGTCAGATCGACCTGATTACCGACCCGCGCTGGGGACGCAACGTGACAACGTTCACCGAGGATCCCGCGGTGATGGCGAACATCACGACCGCGCTGATCAAGGGCTATCAGGGCGGCACCGACGGCTTGCAGCCGAACGGCGTTGGCCTGATCGTCAAGCACTTCCCCGGCGACAGCGCTTCCTATAACGGCTTCAAGTCGCACTACAAGACGGGTCAGTGGCGCATGTACCGCACGGAAAACGCCATGGAAAAGTACTTCCTGCCCGGCTTCCAGGCGGCGGTTGACTGCAAGACGGCGGGCATCATGTCCTGCTACAGCCGTCCCATGCCCATCAATGCCAACCAGACCTACCGCGGCGTGGACATCAATTCGGATTCTGTCGCGACCTCCTATAATGCGACCCTCCTGCAAACCCTGCTGCGCGATACGATGGGCTTTGAGGGCTTCGTCAACACGGACAGCAACATCCTGTTCGATATTCCGTGGGGTGTGGAAGAGCTGACGCCCCTTGAGCGTATCGCTCTGATGTATAACGCTGGTTCCGACATCATCGGCGACTGGTGGGGCAAGCCGATTGATTATTCTCTGGCGCTTGAGGCGTACAGCAAGGGCATGATTCAGGAAGAAGCCCTGACCCGCGCAACGACCAAGAACGTGGTGTCTTTGCTGGAATCCGACCGCTTTGAGAATCCCTATAAGGATTTGCAGACTAGTCTGGCTGCCGAAGCGGCTTATGCGCCCAAGGTGGAAACGCTGGCGCTCGAAATGTCCACGAAGTCGCTGGTTCTGCTGAAGAACCACAATAACGTTCTGCCGCTGAAGGAAACTGGCAAGAAGGTTTTCGTCGCTTCCTTTACCCGCAGCGGCGAGGACGACAACAAGCTGGCGAACTGGAACAGAACCCTCACGGAAGCCGGCTATGTGATCGTTGAGAAGGCAGGCGAGGCGGATATCGTTCTGCTGGACGTGAAGCCGGACTTCCCCGCGAATAATGGCTGCATGAACACCCTTGACCTTGTTGAGGATCTTGAGGTTGCGGAGTATGACACCAACACCGGCATGAAGACGGGCGGTATGACGGATCTGACCACCCTGATGGACGTGAAGAAGATTAAGAAATACGCCAAGGCAGTTCATGCAAACGGCGGCGTCGTCATCTGCTCCCTGACCCTCAGCGCACCGTGGATTCTGACCAAGCTGGAACCCTACTGCGACGCGATTCTTGTGAACTTTGCCTCCGTGACCGAGCTGGCGGGGCTGAGCGAGCTTGTGACCATCACGGATCTGCAGCTTCAGGTGCTTTCCGGCGCTATCATGCCGACCGGTAAGCTGCCCGTGACGCTGCCCTCCTGCACCGCGGTTCTCGAGGTCACGGATACCGAGATCGACGGCGTGGTGTATGAGATGTGCGCTTCTCCCAACGACGTGCCCGGCTATGACAAGGATCAGTATATTGCGCCCGAAGTGCTGGCGCAGTCGCCTTCCGGCAGCTATGCGTATCAGGATGAGGACGGCAATACCTACAAGGTATGGTTCGGTCTGACCTACTGACGCGATTCCCAAATTCCCAAAAGCAATCTGCCTGCGCGTTCTTATCGCGAACTTGTATGATATGCTATTTCGCAGGCAAATGCTGACGAAGGGGGCAATCTTCCCTCGCGGACTCCTTTTCCTCGGTCGCTGCTGATGCGCGACTTGGGCAGCGACCCGTTCTGCGCGCCGCCCCCTCCGAATTCATCGGAGGGGGCGGCGTTTTGAGTGCGCCCGGCGACGCACGTTTCTAAAGGGTGAAAGACCCGAATCCGCCCGGTAGCGGGAAGGAGAAAGCCGAAGGCAAGGGTGTCCGTCGTGAGGCGGAATCTGAAGGAAGCCGGATGTGGGAACAGACTAACCACGGGCAAACCTCTGGCCTGACGAACAGAAACCGTATAGAAGGCTATATGCGAGGGTAAGGCTGCTCAACAAGTCGAAGCCCAATAGCTACACGGAATCGCATGTGGTAAATGCGGCAGGTAGATGGAGGAAAAGAAACGCGTGGTACCCGGCCAATATCATTTAGGGATACCCCTTATAATTTGCTGCATATAAACGCTATGTACGATTTGCTTCAGCATATCTACGTCGATGCAATCATCCAGAAAAGCCGAAAGACCGACGAATCCGCCGCTTTAACTTCCATGGTAGATCGTTCTGCGGATAAAAACGTCCTGCTGCTGGCTGACAGGGGCTATGAAGCCTACAACAACCTCGCGCATATTCAAGAAAAGGGCTGGTCGTTTCTGATTCGCATCAAAGATAGCAGTGCCGGTATTGCTTCCGGCTTGAACCTGCCGCGTTCCAATACGTTTGATATTCCTTTTCACCTGAAACTTACCAATAAACAGACAAGCGAAGTGAAATGCTTGCTTTTAGACAAAAATCACTACAAGCGCATCCCCTCTAAGTGCCGCTTTGATTATCTCCCTGCTAAGTCCAGAAAGGCTGACCCCACGCAATTCTTCGATCTGCATTTCCGCATTGTGCGCTTCCCCATCTCCGAAACAGCCTGCGAAACCATTATTACAAATCTTGATAACGATGCGTTTCCTATTCAGGAAATTAAGCACTTGTACGCGATACGCTGGGGTATTGAAACTTCCTTTCGTGAACTGAAATATTCCGTGACTTTATTGCATCTTCATTCAAAAAATGTGGACTTCATTTACCAAGAAGTTTTTGCAAAACTCATCATGTACAACTTCTGCCAAATGATTACACAATCCGTAGTCATTCGGCAAGGGAAAAAGAAACACGCTTACAAAGTTTCTTTTTCTGATGCAGTACATGTTTGTCTGCGTTTCTTCCGAGGCAAAATCAGTCCACCCGATGTTGAAGCCTTACTTATGAGGTACATCTCACCTATTCGCCCCGGCAGAATGCTTTCTCGTAAGTTTTCCCCGAAATCTTCGGTCAGCTTCACTTATAGAGCATCATAATTTCTTGCATTTGCATAGTCCTTTTTTCACGGATTTCTTTTTCCGCTTTATTTCCTTTACTCTCTTTTCATGAAAATCAGCACACAGAGTCTTTTTTACTGATTCTGTGTGCTGATTTTCACTGTTCACTTTTAACTAAATGACATTGCCGTGCGGGGAGCGTGGATTGAAATGCCTTTTCCGCTTGTTTTCGACGATCCTCAGCGCTGTCGCTCCCCGTGCGGGGAGCGTGGGTTGAAATTTTCTGTTGTTATGATGAAAATGGGGCGGATGCGCCGGATTTTCGCCGGAAAAACGCACTTGCAGAAGCATCAAGGGCTCCCTTTTCGCCCGCGCGCCGGATTTTCCCCGTTGCATCCGCCGCGCCAAGCTGCGGCAAGAGGTTACATCGTCACGCTTTCGTCACCCGGAACGACCCGAATTTTCCCGCGCCGCCGTGGTTCTCGCCGTCCAGCGACATCGCAAACAGCGCCATCCGCGCGCCGACCCATGTGTGCCGCGCAGGGCTGAATGGCTCGCCGAAGCGCCGCCAATCCCCCTGATGCTGATACGCAAACGCCGCGCGCGCCGTGTCGTCCCCCGTCGGCTGTAGCACCATCCGCAGGGCAAGCTGCTCCGCTGGCGCGTCGATTTCCTCGCACACCCGCTCCTGATGCGCCTCGCCGTCCGACTGCACGAAAACCAGTCGCATCCCCGCCGCCGTCCGCCGCAGGGCGATGTACGCGTACTGCCCGCCGATGAGCCCGAAGCCCGCCTGCTCGCTGATTTGCAGCGCGCGGGCATCCAGTGTCACCTCCGCCGTGAAGGCGGGCGCGGCGATTTTCTGCGTCAGCACATGCGGGCAGTTCCACAAAATCCCGTTCGGCGCGGGCAGGGCGGCAAGCGTCAATCCGCCGTCCACAGCATAGAAATCCGCGCGCCAATTGCCCATAAACTGCCATTGCAGCCCCAGCGAATCCGCAAAATCATCACTGCATTGCAGCGAAAGCGGCGGCTGATGCGTTTGTGACGGCTTGCGCCACGTTTCCACCGGCGTGCCGTACGTTTCGCCCGCCACGGGTTCGCCGATAATCGGCCAGCCGTCCGCCTGCCACGCCATCGGCTGCAGGTGGGTGACGCGCCCGTACAGCCCGCGGCTCTGGAAGTGGATGAACCAGTCGCTGCCATCCGCCGCCGTCACCCACGCGCCCTGATGCGGCCCGTTGACGCGGCTGTTCCCCTGCCGCAGGACGATTCTGTCCTCGTACTCGCCGTCAATCCGCCGACTGCGCAGCACCGTCTGCCATCCCGTCGCCACGCCGCCCGCGGGAGCAAAGATGTAGTACCAGCCATCCCGCTTGTAGACCTTCGGGCCTTCAATCGTCGGGTGATTTGCCGTGCCGTCGAACAGGAATTTGTCCTCGCCGATGGCGTGCGTGCCGTCCGCGCTCATCGGAAAGATACCGATTCGGCTCTTGAACCCGATGCGGCTGTTCGCGTAGGCGTGGATGACGTACGCCCTGCCGTCGTCGTCCCAGAAAGGGCAGGGGTCAATCAGCCCTTTGCCCGCCCGCACGAGCTTCGGCGCGTCCCACTGCACGCAGGCATCCGCCGCGCGCACCATGTAGATGCCCTCGTCCGGCATCCCGTAATAGATGTAGAAAAATCCATCGTGCCAGCGGATGGCGGGCGCCCACACGCCGCACGCGTGGCGGGGGATTTCGTAGCCCGGTTCGGGGATGTTGGGCAGCGCGTAGTTCACCAGCCGCCAGTTGACCAAATCCGCCGAGGTCAGAATCGGCAGCCCCGGCACATAGTTGAACGAGGATGCCGTCATGTAGTAGGTGTCGCCGACGCGAATCACGTCGGGGTCGGAGTAGTCGCAGCACAGCACGGGATTGCGGTAGCTGCCGTCGCCTTGGTCGGGGAGGTACAGTTCGTCCGTCATTGCGCCTTTCCTCCTGAAGTCGTTCTAAACGAAAAGTTTCCTATTTATATGGATTTTTCCTGTGCGGAAAAGAACCCAAGCCTCCCCTGCAAGGGGAGGTGGCGCATCAGCGCCGGAGGGGTTGTCCCCCGCCGCTCTAACCCCTCAGTCAGATTGCGCTGACAGCTCCCCTTTCAGGTGAGCCTCTGGTTCGTGTCCCTTCACTCCGCATACCCCGTCGCCACGCCCTCATACGCATTCGTTGCCGGATCGGAGGATTTGCGCGCCTGCACCGTCAGGCAAGTGCCCGTGAATCGCAGCAGCATGTCCACGCCGCAGGGGGCATCGTCGATGATTTGGCAGCGGACGCGCAGCAGATTCC
>ENA-OUUV01000796-OUUV01000796.1-human-gut-metagenome-genome-assembly--contig:-NODE-796-length-18220-cov-4.630003_pt1 | contig 18220 bp, 14 predicted proteins | sample MGYA00237952_ERZ548838 | MGnify/ENA primary metagenome ERZ548838 (study PRJEB26490, sample SAMN05194705) | human gut metagenome | biome: terrestrial biome; feature: human-associated habitat; material... | reverse complement strand
CTTCATATATACGTCAAAGCTCAGTAAACATATAAAGGAAAACAGCTTCAGGAACTCTTTACTCTCTTCCGGCGCATCTTCAAAGGTCTTCGTAGAATATTCATACTTCTCCATGACATCCTTCTTCAACGCATCTATCTGTTCTTTCTCCAGTCCAAATACTTCATCATACACAGATGTAATATCAAATTCTCCCTCTGTCTGGAAGAACTGCGTCGTAATTGGCTGCAACAGCGTCTGAATATCATTGATAGACAGGATTCCTTTATAATAGTAGATAAAAATCAGTACCAGCACATGCTCCTTGGAATATTTCTTCTTGATAGGTGGTGGTAACAGATCATTCTTTGCATAATTATTAATCATGGTCTTGGTCATGACTTTATCGTTCTCAGGATATCTGGAAGATTTTCTCAGGTTCTTATCCATGAACGTAGTCACCTGATCCATATAAAGGTCAATATTGGGTATATCCTGTGACTTCACATAATCAATTCTGTCAAAACTTGCTAATATACTTTGTAATAAATCATTTGTGTCAATATGCATCGTTATAACCATGCCTTTCCAAATATGGGTTAGGAAAATCACGCAATTTCCCTAACCCATATTATATAGTATTCAATACTACATATCAAGCAGTTTATGATAACAGCCATGCAAATCCCTTCATTGTCCGCTCGGCAGGCTGTGTAAAATGATTACCGGGATTCCATTCGAGAGTCACTTTCTCAACGTTCATATCTTCAGACAGCTGCTGATACATGTCTCTGGCAGCCTCCCCTACTGTTGCCATAACAGGGTTTCTGGTCTTCTCTTCCTTGATTCCAAGGCTCAGGTAGATTCTGCTCTTCTTGCGTACCATATGCTGTTTCGTATATTCCATCCAACCTGGGAACCAGAAGGAAGCAGAACATGCCGCTGCTCCTGCGAATATCCCCAGTTCATAAAAAGCCCACATTGCAAATAAACCGGACAGTGAATACCCGCCTATCAATAGTCTTTTCTCTTCCAGCTTCATCTGATATATGTTTTCAAGTCCCGGAAGACAGTCCTTCTCCAGGCATTCCAAGGTCTCTGCCCCCTCTCCTGCAAAGCCTTCTTTCCCATATACAGCCGGCGCACTCCATGGTGAAAGCTGTGCATTCCAGTCTTCTATTTCACATGCAATCAGCCAAAATGACACCTGTGTCGTTTCCTTTAACTGCTGATACACTTCTTCTATCGTATCTTTCTCATGTTCTCCTGTAAACCAGAAGATCACGTTCTTCGCTGTCTCATCCCCATATACCTGACACCCACGTCCCCCGATTACAATTCTTCTCTCACACATAACTTCCACCTGCCCCCTATAGCATCTCACAAATCCCTGCCTAATTCAATCCCTTTTACTCTATAGTCCCGCCGCAGTTCATGGCAGTTCGACTCACTTGCCCTCCCTCACGCATCAACCTCTGACAGTTTAGTCTGCGAACACGTCAAGGCTGTAAGGACTTCTAAGCACCTGCGGCAGAAATGCTTCTATTGCAAGCCCTGCGCCTGAAACTCGCCTGCGGCTCAGACAACGGCTCAGGCTTGCCTGTATTTCTTCCTTGCTGCCAAGAAGTACTAACAGCCATTCCTAAGGTTCGCAATCCCAAACTGTCAGAGGTTGATGCTGCCTGAAGCTTGCCAATCAAGACCGATAGCTTTCTGTATACAGCTGCGGGCTATGGCATGTTCGATGAATGCAGCTTAGGGAGTGATGTCTAGTGTTTCTTAGAACAAAGAACAAATGCTTGCAAACCGGGCGCAACTGTCTGAGCCAGAATGGCGAGTTTTGCGCCCGGCTTGCACGTTAAGCATTTGAGATGCAGTTCTTAGAAACTCTTACATCACGTACGTGGCAAATGAATCGAACTGACATAGCCCGCGGCGTCCATCAAAAGCAACAGGAAAGGGAGTACGAATCAAAGATTCGTACTCCCTTTCCTGTTAATTGACTCTATGATACCCTCTGGGGGCTTTTGGTTGAAACCATTCGTCTCCATATTTTATAAGAAGGATGATAATGAGAATAAGTATTACACCCGTTGCTATGCAGATCCACTGTACGGGACTGATCATACTGAGATTGAAACAGCGTACATTGATCCACATCTGATTGATGTTGGCATTGCCCTCCTCATCAAAGTACAGCATGACGGCACTACGTGCAATCACATCCTGACTCGGGTACTGCGCGGCGAGCTGTCTGTGTGTCTGCTCCTCTGGTGCTGTGATGACATATCTCTCATCCTCTGCATCCCCGGAGAAGAAATATCCAAGCGGATACTCTATCACATCTTCTTCATCCTCATCTGCGCCATAATTGTTTTCCAAATATTCAAAGACAAGATTGCTGTCACCACCGGCTATGGCAGATGTATAACCAATATAGTACATATTGCGTACTGCACTTTCCGGCTTGGACAGGTAATTGATAAATGCCTCTGCTGCCTGTTTCTTTGCCATATCATTGCCAATTCCACTCTTTAACATGACCCATCCATCGAACCACAGGTTCGTACACTCTTCAGGTACTGCCCAGTTCAGGATAAAATCATCCTCCTCGGCCTGATCCATTGCATAGACTGCATCACCGGACCATTGCAGACTGGCAAGGACTTTACCTGTGATCATATCTGCCTTTCCACTGTCTGTCTCAAAGGAATATACATTTCTACGGATTTCCTTCAGCTTCGCTTCTGCATCATCTATCGTAGCTTTTCCCGTATCATTCATGATATCTGACAGCTTCTGTTGATAGTCAGCTTCCAAGCGAAAATCCTCATTCATTAAGGTGTCTGTATTCAGGATCGCCAATGTTGGGAAATAAGCATCTCTTACATTATCCTTGATTGTAACCTGTCTGCGGAACTTCTCATTGGTCAGGATTGACCAGGTAGATGCTTCTTCCTGTGTTACTTCGTCCGGATTGTATATCATTCCCGTGACGCCCCACATATAGCCGGCTGCATAATCTGACCAAGGTTCTCCGTTAATCTCATGTTCATCAAAGACCTGCTTAATATAAGGAGAAAGCCCTTTCCTATAATAATTATTGTCATTTGTCTCATCAAAAAAAACATCTGATAAAGGCTCCAGCCTGTTCTCTGTCATAAGCTTCATGATCATATAATCTGAGGGGCAGACCAGATCAAACACATTACCAAGGTTCAACTGGCTGTATAACTCTTCATTCGTACCAAAAGTGGAATATTCCACTTTTACACGCACTCCATAATTCTCATAGTACCAGTCTTCGAACTCTTCTACCAGCGACCTATCACCAAATATATCTCCGCTGGGCAGTTCGATTCTCTCGTCCTCATCCCAGCCTCCTTCATCAATATATTCTTCCCAGTTGCACACACGCAGGGTAATCGTGTCATTTGCAGCAGACACCTTCATAGGAACAGCACCGCATATGGTCATGATTCCCAGTCCCATTACCGCTGCTGCCATACCTTTATTTCTCATTATCAGCACCAGCCTTTCTATGGGTAATTCTGTTTCCAGCCAGCACCACCGTTAATATAATAACGAAGATGACTGTAGACAATGCCCAAAGAGCAGTCTTGATCTCAGTATGAGATCCCTTCGTAGCATTTACTACATATGTACTGATCGTATCAAAAGTCGCAGGTTTTGTATAAGTTGTAATGAAATAATCATCCAGAGACAATGTAACTGACAGCATGAAGCCAGATACGATACCCGGAACAAGCTGTGGGATTACCACCTTAAATAATGCTACTCTTGCATTGGCTCCCAGGTCTCTTGCTGCCTCATAGATGCTGTTATCCATTTGTTTCAGCTTAGGCAGTACAGACAGATAGACAAAAGGCGCTTCCAGTACCACATGTCCAGCTATCAACGGAAGCAGAGTCTCCTTATCCATTCCCAGTACAACGATCATCAGAACGCATAATGAGAAACCGGTCACAACATCTGCATTGATAACCGGGATCTGGTTTACGAACTGAATCAGCTGTTTAGGACCTTTTTTACAATAAAAAGCACCAATTGCGCCTATAGTTCCAAGAATTGTTGCCACCAGGGCAGATCCGAAAGCCAGCAGGAATGTACCACCAATCATGCCTCTTAGTTCCGGTGTGGTGAATAGTGTCACGTAATTTTGCAGGGAAAAATTGCCCTTTGTACCAATTGTTGCCGTATCGGTAAAGCTGTAAACTGCCAGCATCAGCACAGGCAGATATATAAATAACAGAACCAATGCCAGCCATGAAGAGTGTAAGATTCTCTTGATCATAATACTCCCCCCCTGCTTGTCTCTTCTTCATTAAATCCATTGGTTGCCCACGTAATCAGGAAAATAATTGCCAGCAGCACAATAGAGATCATGGAACCACTATGCCAATCGTAAGCGCTGAAATAGCTTCCAATCAGACTACCCATAATATAAGTACTGTTATAGAGCATGTCCAATATAACGTAGTTTGTCATAGATGGTAAGAATACCATTGTAATTCCACTGATCAGTCCCGGCATACTCAGTGGAAATGTTACTTTCATAAATGTAACAACCGGGCTTGCTCCCAGATCCGCTGCTGCTTCCAGATAGGATTTATCCAGCTTACTCAACGTTGTATACAAAGGCAATATCATAAATGGAAGAAAGTCGTAGGTCATGCCAAGCACTGTATTAAGGAATGGATGATATGCCAGATTTCCCTCTATCATGGTAAGGACTTCTTTTAAAGCCACAACACGCAGTGTAAAATTAATCCACATAGGTGCTACAAACAGCACCAGAAGAACTGCCTTTTTCTTAAAATGACTTCGGGCCAGAATATACGCTGTAGGATAAGCCACCAGTGTACAACATATCGTTACGGTCAGCGCTACGACCAGACTATAGCAAAGTGTACCGATGGTATTCTGATTGGTAAAGAATCCAATAAAATTAGCTACTGTAAATCTGCCCTCTCCATTGGTAAATGCATAGTAAAAAACCACCAATACAGGAGCAATTACAAAGCAAAGCAAAAATATCACATAAGGAATGCTAAGCTGCTTCCTCTGAAAATGCAAATTCATCTTAATCCATGCTCCTTCTAGTTATCCTGCCCAAAGGAAAGTCCTATGCTCTCCTTTGGAATCAATACTCTGACATAGTCATTCTCGTTCCACAGATATTCATCATGAAGGTGGATATCCTCTTCCGTTCTGGTTCTGACAATATAGTGATAATGGTCGCCTTTATAAATAAGAGAAACGATATGCCCACAGATGCCTTCACCCTCTGTATCATCACTCATGGAGACTGCATCCACAGGAATCTTGACACGCACCTTGACTCCATCCGTGTAGATCTCATTGCCATCAGCATCTACCAGAATACCATCTGCATTGATTGCAGAACCTGCATATAATTTCGTCACGTCACATTCATACTCGCCATCTGCAAAACGCACTGTGTAATTTCTGGTAAGTTCGCCATCAAATACGTTATGATTGGTCTCCGCCAGAATTACATGAATACCGTCCGGCTCCAAGCACATACCTATTGTATCTCCTACTTTCGCACTCTTGGTACTCTGAATCACAACTTCATTATCCCCGGACTGCACAATAATCTCATAATGCATACCTTTGAAAATAACAGAGTTGACTACACCTGTAATCGTTCCCTGCTCCGGTGCGGTCATAATGATATCCTCTGGACGCACTACAACATCTACCTTGGCTCCTACAGGCATATCATCAAGACAGACAAAGTCGGCACCGCAGAAATGCACCATCTTATGACCTGACATCTTGCCATCGTAAATATTACTCTCACCGATGAAATCCGCTACAAAGACGGTATTCGGCTCATTATATATCTCTTCCGGCGTACCAATCTGCTGAATCATACCATCTGACATGACTACCACCTTATCAGACATGGTAAGCGCCTCTTCCTGGTCATGGGTAACATAGATAAAAGTAATGCCCAGTTCCTTATGCATTGCCTTCAATTCCAGCTGCATTTCCTTACGCATCTTCAGATCCAGTGCTCCTAATGGTTCGTCCAGAAGCAATATTTCAGGCTCATTTACAATCGCTCTTGCAATCGCAATACGCTGCTGTTGTCCGCCTGACAATGTTGTAATACTTCTTTTTTCAAAGCCTTCCAGGTCTACAATTTCCAGTGCATGACGCACCTTATCCCTGATCTCTCCACGTGAAAGCTTCTCCTGTCTGGTCAGTGTCTCCCCTGCTGCATTTTGATAAGTTACCGTCTTGGTCTTTAACTTCAAGCCAAACGCAATATTGTCATATATATTCAAATGTGGAAAAAGGGCATAACGCTGGAACACGGTATTGATTGGTCTCTTATTTGGTGGAAGCTGGCTGATATCCTTGCCATTTAACAGAATCTGTCCATATGTCGGGATGTCAAAGCCTGCAATCATACGCAACGTAGTTGTCTTGCCGCAGCCTGATGGTCCCAGAAATGTAACAAATTCTCCCTTCTTCACCTGAAGATTAAAATCCTTCACTGCTTCGAAATTATCTTCATAAATTTTCCTGATCCCTTTAAGTTCAATGATGTTCTCTGATGCTTTTGTTTCCATCTCTTATCTCCCACAATGTATTTATAGAATGGGACGAATGATACCGATTTAACAATGCAATACAGGCACGCTCTCGCTACGTGAAAAACGCAGCGGATACATAGGTGCGCATATGCCTTACGGCTATGCACACCAAGTACCGGCGTTTTTCAAGTGCCTGCTTATGCATATGTTAAGTCAGTATCATTCTGTGTCCATAATCATGCTTTCACAAGTATGTGATTCCTACATACAAACGAACGGCAAAGTAATCAAGATGCCGTTCGTTTCTTGACTACTTTGCCGTTCGTTCCTTGCCTGTGTCACTACCCAAATCATATCCAAAGTACATGGTAATGTCAAGCATATCCTCGTAATATTTCGATATAACTTTTTCCAATGTGGCTGATATGCATGCCTTTCCGCTTGATATAGCCTATGGTCATCTTCTCATCTGTCTCCAGTGGAATTGCCGAATAACCGTCCCCATTCAGCTCTTCACATATAATACCGGAACAGAGTGTGTACCCATTCATACCGACCATAAGGTTGAGCATGGTCGCACGGTCATCTGCCTTGATCATCTGCTTGTACTGCAGCGTACTGAACACTTCTTCTGCAAAATAAAAGGAATTCTTATCTCCCTGTTCAAAAGACAGGCATGGATAATCTCCCAACTCTTCAAAAGTAATCTTATCTTTGTCCGCCAGCGGATGATGATTGCTGAGGTATACGTACACATCACACTGAAACAGTTCTGTGAACTCCAGGTCATTCTCTGCAAATATCTTCTGCATCGCCTTTCTGTTAAAGTCATTCAGATAAAGTATGCCCAGCTCACTTCGGTGATTATGTACATTTTCAATTACTTCACTGGTTTTGGTCTCATGCACCGCCAGCTCGAAATCCTCCAGCGCAAATTCCCTTGCAAGCTTCATGAACGCCTCTACTGCAAAGGAGTAATGCTGCATGGATACACTGAATTTGTTCTTCCGCTTCATATTATTAATATAGCGGTCTTCTATCATCTGATTCAGCTCTACCATCTGTCTGGCATAGCTTAGAAATTCCTCACCCTCTGTAGTGATTACGATTCCTTTGTTCGTACGGATAAAAATCTCTATCTGCAATTCTTCTTCCAAATCTCTCATCGTACTGGAAAGAGCAGGCTGGGAGACAAACAATTCTGTCGCCGCCTTATTCATAGACTTGGTATCGGCGATCTTCACCGCATAGATCAATTGTTGTAGTGTCATATTATATGTGTCCTTTCGGATATATGTTACATTATATCCACCACTCTGAACAGGCGCAACATAAAATTACCTGTAGCTGTCAATTGCCTGCTTGAGGTCTGCGATCAGATCTGCCTTATCCTCAATACCAACTGATAATCTCAATACTCTGTCTGTAATACCATTACGGATTCTGACCTCTTCCGGTACATCCGCATGAGTCTGTGTTGTAGGATAAGTCAACAGAGTCTCCACACCACCAAGACTCTCTGCAAAAGGAATCAGCTTCGTTGACTTCAGAATATGAAGCGCCAGCTCTTTGCTCTCTACTTCAAAAGTCAGCATACTTCCGAAACCGCTTGCCTGTTTCTTACAGATCTCATAAGCCTTGGTTCCTTCGATACCAGGATAATATACCTTAGTCACTTTCTTTTCCTGTAAAAGAAATTCCACGATTGCCTGGGCATTCTCCTGTGCCTTTTCCATACGAATCGGCAGTGTCTTGATTCCACGCAGAATCAGCCAGCTGTCAAATGGCGCAAGTCCTGAACCTACTGTCTTGATAAGGAATCTGAGCTTATCAGATATCTCCCGGGAATTGGTTACAATAAAGCCTGCCAGTGTGTCATTATGTCCACCGAGGAACTTCGTACCGCTGTGAATGACGATATCAGCGCCCAGCTCAAAAGGTCTCTGGAAATACGGAGACAGGAAAGTATTGTCTACAATGAGCAAAAGCCTATGCTTCTTGGCAATGTCAGATACCTTGCGGATATCAATGACATTCATCATCGGATTGGTCGGTGTCTCTATATAGATTGCCTTTGTATTCTCCTGAATATAAGCCTCAATGTCTTCCTTTGTACAGTCAATGTGGCTGAAAGTCAGACCGTTCTTCTCGTTTACATGGTCAAAAAGCCGGATACTGCCGCCATACAGATCCGCATCTGTAATAATGTGGTCTCCCGGCTTAAATATCTCCATTAACATGGTAATCGCTGCCATTCCTGTAGAAAAGGCAAGTGCATCTACGCCACCTTCCAGAGAAGCCACCACATTCTCCACCTGCTGCCTTGTAGGGTTCTGCAAACGGCTGTAGTCGAAGCCTGTGCTTTTGCCTGCCTCAGGGTGGGCATACGTTGCTGTCTGGTAAATCGGAAAGCTGATAGCTCCTGTTTTATCTCCTTCAAAAGTTTTACCATCTCCATAGATACATTTTGTAGCGATTCCACATCCCATATATAAATCAATCCTTTCTTACATATATAACTATTCAGACCACATTCGTAAAACCGCATCTGCGATGCTTTACTTTTACTCATATGGCTCTGAATAGTTATATCTTATCAGTCCGATAGGAATTCTGCCAATACATAAAAGTTAGGGCTTGTTATAACTTTCTCTTATAGCAGAAGTATACGTAAAAAACAACTGCACAAAACAGTTGCCTTTTGCGTAATTATTCCTTTATACCATCATAATCATCCAGAAAATGATGTTTCTCACCATCCTTCTTGTAAGCTACAATGGTACTCAGATTCACATTTTCCACGCTCTTAAAGATATTGCTCTCTACAAACGGATTCGTCTCCTTGAGCTGTCTGATAAGATTCTTCACCTCTACACGCTTCGATGCATTCTCACCGCCACAGGTTGTACAGGTATCAGTGAATTTGCATGCACACTGGATAAAATGCAGATCATTATAATCTCTCCACTTCTTGATATCATCTTCTCTGACCAGATACAGAGGACGTATCAGCTCCATACCTTCAAAATTCGTACTGTGCAGCTTAGGCATCATTGTCTGTACCTGTGCTCCATAGAGCATACCCATCAGTATCGTCTCTATCACATCATCATAATGGTGTCCCAGTGCTATCTTATTACAGCCAAGCTCCTGTGCCTTGTGATACAGATATCCTCTTCGCATTCTTGCACACAGGTAACACGGGGATTTCTCTATGTTAAATACGGATTCAAAAATATCTGATTCAAAGATCGTAACTGGAATATTAAGCTTTTTGGCGTTATTCTCTATGATCTGACGATTCTCAGGGCTGTAGCCCGGGTCCATCACCAGAAATACCACTTCAAAAGGGAATTTATTATGACGCTTTAACTCCTGAAAAAGCTTTGCCATCAGCATGGAGTCCTTACCACCAGAGATACAGACTGCCACTTTATCCCCTTCCTTGACCAGCTCGTATTCACGAATCGCTTTCGTAAAACGACACCAGATTGTTTTGCGGAACTTCTTACGGATACTCTCTTCAATATCCAGATAGGCTTCTCTCTCTTGTTCCTTCCCCGGCTGCTCCTTCATGCGCTCCATAAGCCATGCCAGATAACCGCCCTGCAGGCTGACAGCATCTATGCCTTTTTCCTGAAGGGAACAGACCAGCTCTTTACTGTTCTCGCCCTTCTTGCAATAAATGATCAGCTTTTCCCCAGGATACTGTAGGGCAAGCTGCTCCGGATTCTCCAGAAGTTCTTCTCCCGGTATATGAATACTTCCCGGTATATTTCCATAGGAATAGGACAGGTCATCCCGCATATCTATAAGACGATATGTCTTCTCGTCCAACTGTGCCATTTCCTGTACCGATATTTCCAAATCCTTCATTTTTCAAACCAAACCTTTCCATATATAGAAAAACGCATCATACCTTTCGATATTATACCTAGTGTATCAGTAGGAATCAACTGTTTTTTACAAAAGGCTTTTCTTACTATCACACAAGATGTATAATAATAGCAAGAAAAAGGGAGACACTTCCAGAAAGCAGGGGTTATATGAATCAATTTTCAGAAAAAGCGTACATTAATAAAATCGCGATAATCGGACACGCAAGTATCAGTGCCGTTCTGGTACTGGCATATGCAGCAGAGCTTGCCAAAAAAGCCAGAACCTTAGGTTATTATCTGTTCTTTGTGCTGCTCTGTCTTCTTCCTGTTATCATTGAATATATTCTGTATCGCAGGAAGAAAGAAAATCCATCCATTCCAATCGTTATGTGCGTCAGTTACAGTATTATGTATCTCTTCACCCTTTTCACAACACACAGTACCTTTGCCTATACCTATATGTTCCCATTATTTATGGTCATCATTCTGTATATGGATATGCGTATGTGTCTTGGAATCTTTCTGGTTACGTTGCTTGGCAACATCGGATTCGTTGCATACCGCGCCATTACAGTAGGTTATGAAGCCTCTCAGATCGCAGATGTGGAAATACAGATTGCCAGTATCCTTCTGACAGGTATCTTCATGATCGTGGCAGGTAAGGCTGTCCAGAAGGTCAATCGTGTAAAACTGTCTCAGATTCAGGAACAGTCAGAAGCATCCGCTGCCCTTTCCGAAAACATCATACAGACAGCCAGACAGATGTCCCAGGAAATATCCGATGTATCCACACAGATTCTGGAAATGGGTACTTCCATGAACCAGATGCATGATTCCATGGAACAGGTAACACACGGCAGTACGGAAAATGCAGAATCTGTTCAGAACCAGCTGTTAAAGACTGAACAGATCCAGAAATATATCGATACCGTTAAGGATGCTGCACAGCAGATTGAAGCTAATATGGAAGGAACTGCACAGGATGTATCAGATGGCCGCAAAAGAATTGATATTCTATCCAACCAGATTGACAAATCCATGGAAGCAAACCAGCAGATGATCACACAGATGGATGCTCTGAGTCAGTATGCAGGACAGATGAACACCATCATCGAGACCATCACCAGTATTGCCAACAGTACCGGTATGCTGGCTCTTAACGCAAGCATAGAAGCTGCCCGTGCAGGAGAAGCAGGCAGAGGATTTGCTGTTGTAGCAAGTCAGATATCCACTCTCGCAAGCCAGACCAAGAGCGCTACTGTCAACATCACAGAACTGATCAACCATATCAATACAGAGCTGGAATCTGCCCGTTCTGCAGTAAATATCGTTGCAGACAGCAACCACCAGAACAGAGAGAGTACACAGGCTGTATCCGGTAACTTCAATCATATTATGGAAGGTACAGATACCGTTGTGGCACAGGCACAGGAACTTATGGGCATTGTAGATGACCTGTTCAGTGCCAATCGTGAAATTACTGAGAATATCCAGACTATCTCAGCCATTACCGAGGAAGTCTCTGCTCATGCAAACGAGACATATCATGCCTGCGAGCAGAATTCCATACTGGTCAATCACGTATCTTCTATCGTTTCTTCTCTGAACGAGAATGCAGCGAAATTACAGAATACCAAATAACATCATTGGAGAGACATCATGAGAATTACTATTTTTTCTTTTACACATAATGGCGCTGCTCTGGCAGCGTCTCTGGCAAAAGACCTGGGGCAGAACGGACATCTGTGCCAGGCTTTTACTATGCCAAAATATGCAGCCGAATTTCATCTGCAAGCCATAGGAAAGTCCGTTAAGGATTTAACAGGCCCGTTTTTCTCTTCCGAGGATGCACTGATCTATATCGGGGCGTGCGGTATCGCTGTACGGGCTATTGCACCCTTCCTTCAGGATAAGACCTGTGACCCCTGTGTCCTTTCCATTGATGAGCAAGGGCGCTATGTCATTTCACTGCTCTCCGGCCATATCGGCGGCGGCAATGAACTGGCAATACAGGCTGCATCCTTGCTTGGTGCTGCTCCCATTATTTCTACTGCAACAGACTTGAACCACAAATTTGCAGTAGATGTTTTTGCCACAAAAAATCACCTGAAAATATCAGATATGACACTTGCAAAGAAAATATCCGCTGCTATACTGGATGGTGAAAAAACAGGTCTTAGCGGTATCATTCCACAAGGCAGTTTACCGGATGAACTGACTATGAATCCAGATGAGCATCCAAGGCTTGGTATCTGTATCAGCCCTTTTACAGATCAAAAGCCCTATACGGAGACGCTCCACCTGATTCCTCGTCAGACCGTTCTGGGAATTGGCTGCCGCAAGGGCATCTCACCTGAAGATATGGAATCTTTCGTAGAACGTACACTACAGGAGCTATGTATTGATCCCGATTCTCTACTGGCTGTTGCCAGTATTGACTTGAAAGAAAAGGAATCCTGTCTCATAGAACTGTCACGTAAATATCAGATTCCTTTTCATACGTATGATGCCCATACATTATCTCAGGTGCGGGGACAGTTCAGCTCATCTGCATATGTGAAAACTGTTACCGGTGTGGATAATGTATGCGAGAGAGCCGCCCTTGCCTGTTCCGGAGCCGATACCCTTACTTTGCATAAAACCATTGATTCAGGTAAGACTCTTGCTATCGCAATGGCGCCCATACAGTTATACTTTTAGAAAGGACGTAATTCATCATTATGGAAAATTATCTGATATTTGCCGGCACGACAGAAGGCAGAGAATTGACGCAATTTCTGCTGAATATGATAAATAAAGAACATCTGCAGATGCATCTGACTGTATGCATTGCCACAGATTATGGCAGACTGATGCTGCCGGAGCATAAAGCACTGACAGTACTGGCTTCCAGACTCAATGAGCAGGAGATGGAGAAGCTCATGAGCAAAAATGCTTTTGACTGTATTCTGGATGCGACTCATCCCTACGCTGTACTTGTCTCTGAGAACATCCGAAACGCCGCTGCTGCCGAGAACATTCCTTATATAAGGGTCATCAGACCGGATAGTACTCCTATCGATACGGATTCCAATATTGTATTCGTCCATACCATGCAGGAGGCCGTCTCCTATCTTGCCGGAACAAAAGGCAATATTCTGGTCACAACAGGCAGTAAGGAGCTGCCTCTTCTGCGTGAACTTCCCGATTATGAGGAACGTGTCTATGCCAGAATCCTCCCCAATCCGCAGATGGTATCTGATTCCTACGAAATGGGCTTTAAAGGACAGCATCTGATCTGTATGCAAGGTCCCTTTACAGAAGAATTGAACACCGCCCTCATCCATCAGTTCCATATTTCTTATGTACTGACAAAAAATTCTGGGGCAAATGGCGGTTTTGCCGAGAAAATAAAAAGCGCAGAACAGACCAATACTACTCTGGTAGTCATCGGTCGTCCTGCGGAACAGACAAAAGGCTATTTATTAGAAGATGTTTGTGCGGTATATCGCAAGCATCATTCCTTTGCTCCACTGTTTACCACTCAATCATCCGACGGGCACTGATTCCTTTCTCATAAGGATGCTTACACATCTTCATTTCCGTCACATAATCAGCCAGCTTCAAGAGTTCTTCTCCCGGATTCCTGCCTGTCATGACTACTTCCAGCGTCCCAGGCTTATTTTGAAGGAAATGGACAACCTCCTTCTCCTCCAGAAAGCCTGCGCTGATTGCAGCCATAATCTCATCCAGCACCAGCAGATCATACTCTTTTTGTTGCACCATAGTAATAATCTGCTGGAATCTGTTCTGATAAAAGGTTTTCGCTTCCAGCTTTTCCTCTTCATTCATTTTACTTGTAAACTTCACCTTGCCATAGCATGACATCAGTGTCACTTTTTCCAGTTTTTCCAGAATCCTTCTCTCACCGGAGTTATCTCCCTTCAGGAACTGGAAGCACAGTACTCTTCCGCCCTGTCCCGCACACCGGATCATCAGCCCAACCGCACAGGTTGTCTTCCCCTTCCCATCTCCACAATATATATGAACCAGCCCCTGCTCCATTCAAAATCACCCTTCTCTCTTATAATAGATACTTGCGAAACGCACTATTAAGTATGCAGAATTGTACAGCTTTAACAAATGCATAAGCAGGCACTGTGCAGCCGTCAGTACTTAGGCGCTGTATTTTAAGCGCCTTATGTACTGCTACGAGCTGCAGTGTAGCGAAAGCGTGCCTGTGTTGCATTGTTAAATCTGCACAATTCGTTCCATTCTCTCTATACGTTTCGTAATTATCTATTTATTATACCCAACCTATTGCACCTTTGCCACTATTTTGATAATCTTGTTATAGAATCATTTTGGTTTCATTATACGGAGGAAAGTCATGAACTTTTTAGAAGAAAGAATTGCAAAAGACGGAATTGTAAAGGAAGGCAACGTCTTAAAAGTAGACAGCTTCCTGAATCATCAGATGGATATTCGCCTGTTCGATGAAATGGGCGCAGAATTTAAAAGACGTTTTGCAGATGCCAACATCAACAAAATCCTGACAATCGAAGCATCCGGTATTGGCATTGCCTGTATTGCAGCCAGACATTTTGATGTGCCTGTTGTTTTTGCAAAGAAATCCAAAAGCATCAATATTGACGGCGATATGTACGTGGCTGAAGTAGAATCTTTTACACATAAATGCAAGAATCAGGTCATCGTATCCAGAAAATTCCTTGGACCAGAAGATCATGTGCTGATCATTGATGATTTTCTTGCCAACGGCTGTGCACTACAGGGACTGATCTCCATCGTAACTGAAGCAGGCGGCACAGTAGAGGGCATCGGCATTGCCATAGAAAAAGGCTTCCAGAATGGGGGACGCATCATCCGCAACCTCGGCTATCATCTGGAATCTCTTGCCATCGTAGACAGTATGGATGCTGCCACTGGTTCCATCACATTCCGCGAATAATATATAAACTCCTGTCAAATATAATGCATTAACAGGTAAGAATTACCAGAATCCCGATGAGTTGGAGATCAATACCATTGATGACGTCATCTACATGCATCTGAAGAATGACATGTCATTTATCCTGGATGACTGGCAGAATCTGTTCGAACAGCAGTCTACCTTCAATCCCAACCAGCCGCTTAGAGGCTTCTTCTACTTTGCCGATCTATACAAGGTTAAGTATTTCGGCAAAAAGATATACTCTACCAGACTGTTGAAAATACCAACTCCACAGTACATCGTCTTCTACAATGGTACTACAAATATGCCGGACAGAAAGGAACTGCGGTTATCCGATGCCTTCCAACAACCCACTGAGCAGCCTGATATTGAAGTGGTCGCCCACATGCTCAATATCAACTATGGGCATAATAAGGAACTCATGGAGCGTTGCCGGAAGCTGAAGGAATACGCACAGTTCATTGACATCATACGCCACTACCTAAAGGAAAACAAGCAGTGGTCAAATGAGCAGGCAATCTCCAAAGCCATAGACGATTGTATCAAAAATAACATTCTGCGTGATATCTTACAGAAAGAGAGGTTGAGAGTTATGGCATCTATTTTATCTGAATTCGATGAAGTTGGGTATAAGGAAATGATTCGGCAGGAAGCTTATGAAGATGCTTATGAAGATGCTTATGAGGATGCTTATGAGGAGGGCGTTGAATATGGAGTTAAAACCTTAATTGAATTCGTCCAAGATATTGGTTACACTAAGGAAGACGCTACTACTCTGGTCAAACAACGATTTCATTTATCTGATGATGCAATCAATCAATATATGCAGAAATTTTGGAAAAATTAAATAATTGCACTCCAAGCTCCTGCCAATCTCCTATGTAGAGCATGACAGGAGTTTAATTTATCGGAAAATAAAGCTTCCTAATATGTGCAAGAATTGAGGAAAGATAAATAACCCACTGTTATTCTTTATAAGAAGATTGACAATCATTTCCCTGATTTTGACATGACAAAAGCCGCCAATCTGGCGGCTTTTGCATATTATGGTAGGAATGGCTGATTCAAAGAATCGCCGACTCCAATTATTGATTAAGCAATTAACCTAACAGAGAAAGTACACCCTGGTTGGACTGGTTAGCCTGTGCTAACATAGACTGACCTGCCTGTGCAAGGATATTAGGTTAGAATACTTAACCATCTCTGTAGCCATATCAGTATCACGGATCTGGCTCTCAGCAGATGTTGTATTCTCAACAACGTTATCCAGGTTCTTGATAGTATGCTCTAATCTGTTCTGAACTGCACCAAGAGCGGAACGCTGCTCAGATACCTGCTGTAAAGCAGCCTTAATAGTCTCAATAGAATTAAGAGCATTAGTGTCATCCTTACCAGTAACCTTTAATCCTTCGACACCAAGGCTACTAGCACTCATAGCATCGATTTCTACAGAAATCTGATTATTCTTTGTTGCATCTGCACCTACATGAAGCGTTAATGTAAGAGCACCTGTTTCTTTCTGTGTCTTATTTGTATAACCATCCACATCTGCTGCTGATAACTCTTTAAGATTTTTAATACTAGGATTTTTTTCGTCTGCATACGTATACAAACCACCTTTGTATTTACCATCTTTGTCAAAGTAACTATAAAGACCATTTTCAGCAATTTCATTGCCATCTTTATCCATTAACTGTACTGCATTACCATAATCTTTATAGTTTGCTACGTCAATCTTATTTGCACCTGTGTACTCTACTGCTTTTGCATAAGTATTCAACTTGTTAGTTCCAGCATTATCAAGTACCTCGATATTTTCCCCAGCTGCATATGTATTCACTGTTCCTGCAACAGCCCCTGCTGTATAAAGGCTAATAGATGATGTCGCTACAGCAACCTTTACCTTAAGATCTACCTGATTATTGGCCGAATCTGTAATCTGCTTAGCCAAACCATTACCGTATGCATCTGCCTGATTCTCAAAATCAGCTTCTTTAATTTCATAGCCTTGCGCTTTATCCTTTGACGAAGCTTTTATAGCATCTGCATATACTACAGTTCCTACATCTACTTTTGTTCCAGCTTTAACGTATGTTACATTTCCATCTTTATCCGCTGTATATACTGCTTTATCAAAAGTTACCTGTTTTGCAGTCAATAATTTTAAATCTGCAGCATTAGCACCATCTAATTTTTCACCTGCAACAATAGCAGCTGTTCTATCAGTAAAATAATCTGAATTCTTACTTAATACTGTTCCTTTTTTTACTTCTGTTCCAGTTGAATCATACAAAACTGTATCTGATGCAAACTTAACATCATTGTACTCATATGTAGTTTTCTTATCTACAGTATTATCACCTTTCAACAGATATGTCTCATTGAACTTGGTTGTTTCAGATACACGGTCAACTTCTGTTACCAGATTGTCAACTTCATTCTGAATATCCTGACGGTCAGACTCTGATAATGTACCGTTAGAAGCCTGAACTGATAACTCATTCATTCTCTGCAGCATATCCTGTACTTCCTGAAGTGCACCTTCAGCAGTCTGTACAGCGCTGATACCATCTTCAGCATTTGTAGATGCCTGTGTTAAACCACGGATCTGCTTTCTCATCTTTTCAGAAATAGATAATCCTGCTGCATCATCTGCTGCACGGTTAATCTTATAACCGGAAGAAAGCTTCTCTGTAGACTTGGATAATGTACCCTGTGTGATGCCTAACATTCTGTTAGAATTCATTGCTGTTAAATTGTGTTGTACTACCATATCATTTTACCTCCATGTGTTAACCGAGGTCTTGGGAGAATCCCCCGAC
>ENA-OUUV01000794-OUUV01000794.1-human-gut-metagenome-genome-assembly--contig:-NODE-794-length-18236-cov-4.834773_pt1 | contig 18236 bp, 19 predicted proteins | sample MGYA00237952_ERZ548838 | MGnify/ENA primary metagenome ERZ548838 (study PRJEB26490, sample SAMN05194705) | human gut metagenome | biome: terrestrial biome; feature: human-associated habitat; material... | reverse complement strand
TTTTTCTTCAGCGCTTTTTTCATTGTCAATTCATAGCTCATATCGACAAGCATTTTTATCTTCTCATCGGGCGCACTGCCGTCAAGGGCGACAGTTATCCAGTTTTCTTTATTCATATGATATGCGGGATAAAAGCCCTGTTCCATTCTGAGCGAACCGATGAGCAGAGGGTCGCATTTCAGATTGACAACATCTATAATATCCTGAACTCCAAGCCCGAGCCTGCTTTTCGGTATATCCATTATCATCGCAAACCACTTTTTCGTATCGTTGTGACGATAAGCCTGAAACCCGGGTTTTTTTTCAAACAATCTTTCAGCGGTAACGCCGTATTTATCGGTTATGTATTTGTCAAGCTGTGAACGATTCATTATCACGCCTTCTTTACCGTGTATATACCGCCTGCACCGCAGGCTATAGCGCCGCTTATCTCAAGGTCGGCAAGTATCTCGCTGAGCTCCCCGAAAGATAAATCACTAACCGACATAATGCCGTCAAGCGTTATCCCGTCGCTTTTTACGATAATTCCGAGTATTTCTGCGGCGGCACTCGCATTTTCGGGATTTGCCGCTGTACCGCCGTTCTGCTCCGCTTTGACATCATCGGCAATTATCGGAGCTGACATATCTGACGGATCTGCCGATTTCAACGGCTGTACCTCTGTGCCTTTTATTTCGGCAACAGGCTTGATCTCTGTTGTTTGCTTTGTTGTTTTTCTGCGCTTTTTAAGCACATTTTCGGGTGTCACACGGAAATAATCTATTTCTTTTTCTTTGTCGGCGATACTTGTGATCTTAAAACGCGGCGCATCAGCCGCTTTCACTTTCTTCAAAAATATATTCTCATTTTTCACCATTGGTGCAGATGCCGTTTCCGTATCTTTTTCAACCGCCACGATTTTCGTTTCGGGTACGCATTCATCTTTTTCCATATGTATCACAAAGCTTGTCAGCTGTGCCTTGTCAAGATATGTATCGTCTATCACATTGCTGTAAGTCGGATAAAACTCGTTTATTATGTCGTAAAAATCAAACACAGGGTGAGCACCGTCACGCAAATATCTTATAACCCGACTGTAACGCCTGTCGAGCGTATCCTCCGGAACTGTGAAAAACAGCTCTCGATCCTGTTCAAAAGCGTGATTTGCAGTTAGCAGACTACCGCTTTGATTATACGAGCCTACAGCCGCAGTCCCGTGTGAAAGCCCGGATATTATGCGGTTTCTGAACTTAAAATAGTCTGAGTTGCACGGAGTATCCGGCAGAAGCTCGGATATTACCGCACCGCCGTTATCGGTTATCTCTTTTCTGAGCCCGAACGAGCCTTTCGGATAATCAACGGTTATCCCGCAGGCAAGTACGGCAACTGTCGGTTTTCCGTGACGGATACTGTTATTATGCGCGATCCTGTCTATTCCCTTTGCAAAACCGCTTACAAGTACAATATCACATCTCGCAAGATTATAACAGATATTCTCAGCCATTCTCACAGCCGCTGCGGACGGCTCTCTCGGACCTACTACCGCTACAGCAAGCTTATTGTCAAAACAGCCGATATTGCCGGATACAAACAGCACTACAGGCGGATCGAATATATTTTTCAGATTATCGGGATATATCACGTCATCAAGCGTCACTATCCCGATATTATTTTCTTTGCAATAGTCGATAATAGCCTTTGATCGTTCAAGTGTTGCTTTGCGTGCAGCATCCTGCCTGTTAGACGGAATAAGCGACATATCTCCGCCGCTTATACGCTCATACGCCTTGCGCGCATTTCCGCATGCTCTTATTACCTCATGTATCTTCGGGTTTCCGCCGCCGAATATTTGCAGCAAATAGATGTAATATTCCATAGACCCTCTAAAGCTATCGCCGCAAGTATTACCCGCGGCGAAATTTATCATAAATTGTTTTTCTTGTTATCCTCGTTGCGAATTTGAACCCTTCTTATCTTGCCGCTGATAGTCTTCGGCAATTCTTCAACAAATTCAACTATTCTCGGATATTTATAAGGTGCAGTATTCTTCTTAACATAGTTCTGAAGCTCTTTTTTCAGCTCTTCAGACGGCTCATATCCTCTTGCAAGCACTATAGTCGCTTTTACCACCTGACCTCTTATCGGGTCGGGTGCACCGGTTACCGCACATTCAAGCACCGAAGGATGAGCAATAAGCACACTCTCTATTTCAAACGGTCCTATGCGATAACCGCTTGCTTTGATAACATCATCGTTTCTTCCGACATACCAGAAATAACCGTCCTCGTCTTTCCACGCTGTGTCGCCTGTGTGATAAAGCCCGTCATGCCATGCCTGGTCTGTAAGCTCCTCATCACGGTAATAGCCGTCAAAAAGTCCGTCTTTACCGCGCTCGGCACGTACAACTATCTCTCCAACCTCTCCGACAGGAACGGGATTTCCGTCATCATCAACAACATCAACATCGTAAAGAGGTGTAGGCTTACCCATTGAACCCGGCTTCGGTGTCATACCTACAAGGTTTGCAAGCAGAGCGGTAGACTCAGTCTGACCGAAAGCTTCCATCAGCTTTAAACCGGTAAACTCAAGCCACTTGTTGTATACCTCTGGATTGAGCGCCTCACCCGCGATAGCCGAATACTTAAGACTTGAAAGGTCATAATTTTCAAGTCCCTCTTTTATAAAGAAACGGAACATAGTAGGCGGCGCACAAAATGATGTGATCTTGTAGTTCTGCATTATCCTGAGCATATCTGTCGGAATGAACTTATCAAAGTCGTATACGAATACGCAGGCTCCGAGCGACATCTGACCGAACAGCTTGCCCCATGCGGCTTTTCCCCAACCCGTATCGGAAATAGTAAGATGAATACCGTCCGGGTCAACATTCTGCCAATGCGCCGCAGTCTGTATATGAGCAAGTGCGTACCTGTGATTATGGATAACCATCTTCGGATAGCCCGTTGTACCCGACGTGAAATAAAGCAGCATATGCTCTCTTGTATCGGTTTGTACACGCTCCATAGTTTCGGGCATATTTGCGACCTCGTCATCAAATGACACCCAACCGTCCTTGTGCCCGTTAGCTATAAACTTGATAAGCCCGTCGGCGTGTATCTCTTCCTGAGCCTCGTCAACGTATTTTGCGATATCGGGGTTATACCCGGTACATACTATTGCCTTAACACTCGCGCGCTCAAAGCGATACGTAAAATCGTGCGTTGTAAGCAAGTGCGTTGCCGGGATCGCTATAGCGCCAAGCTTTATAAGACCGATTATTGCGATCCAGAACTGATAATTTCTTTTAAGCACCAACATTACGGTATCGCCCTTTTTGATACCGTATGAAGCAAAAAGATTAGCTGCCCTGGTCGACAGCTTTGACAGCTGTGAATAAGAAAAATCGTGGCGGTTCTCCTGCAGATCGATATGAATAAGCGCTTTTCTTTCAGGATCTATCTCGCCGAATTTATCTATGATATCATAACCGAAATTGAAGTTGTCAGGGCAATCGATCTCGAACTTATTGAGAATGCCGTTCTTATCAAAGCCCTCTTTAACAAATCTCTTATAGTAATTTTTAACCTGTTCCATTAAATCTCTTTCCGTTCCTTATTTTATCAGATGAGTATAGCAAGGAACTTACAGTCCTTACCTTCTATGGCGATCATACCGTGCGGATTCATACTGTCATAATAAATACAATCACCTTCATTGATTATTTCAACATGATTGCCTATCTGAAATTTCATAGTTCCCGATATTATGTAATCCATCTCCTGACCGTCATGCACGGAAAGATATATCGGCTTATTCTGCTCTTCCTCATCATAAGGCGCTGTTACAAGCAACGGTTCGATCTTTTTATTCTTAAAAAGATAAGCAAGATGCTGATACGCAAACCTTTCACGGCGCTCAATAGGAAGTCCCTTATCCTTGCGTACGATCGAATATGTGTTGAGCTTCGGCGTTACTCCGGTAAGAAGCTCTATAAGCTCGATCCCAAGAGCATTGGCGGCTTGATTAAGAAACGAAAGTGAAAAATCCTTTTCTCCGTTCTCAAGCGAAACATATTCTTCTGTCGAAACGTTCGTCTTGCTTGCCATCTCTCCGACAGAAATATCGAGATATTCTCTTGTGTTTTTCAGTCTGCCGGAAACATCTTTGATATTATAATCCATACTGACCTCCATAACGGATATATTACTTGATTTTTAAAAATGTATTCATGCTTTTCGTGCTTTATTTATCATATTATAACAAAAAAGCACTTTAAAATCAATAGTTTCTGGTGCTATTCGGAGCATTTCACACTGTGAATTTATCAGAAATACTGTTGTATAACGTTATGCTCATACCCTCAACATCAAGCAGTTCGCTTACCGAAGTAAAATCTCCGTTATTTTTCCGGTAAAGAATAATGTTTTCAGCCAGTTCCTGTGTTACTCCCTCAACCGCCAGAAGCTGATTTATCTGCGCATTATTGAGATTGACCTTTGCAACGCCGTATGACTCGTTTCGGTTGTAGTAACCGGAACTGCCTGTAACGGTAAACTGAGTACACAGTATCTCATACACATCATCATTGACAGCGGGTATAGATTTCAGCTCATACATAGAAGAAATTTTCCCGACCTTATCGCGATAGTTGACTATGTCATGAGCTATCTGTCTGCCGACACCTTTTACCTGCATAAGCGTATCAAGATCGACTTTGTTGATGTCTGTCTTTTTCGTGTTAATGTTCTCGAATGAGGACGACACCTCGGCCGCAGAATAGATCCATGCGTTATCACGTTTTGACTTATCTTCATAATAATATAAAACAACAGTGAGCATTACGGTAAGGACAAGTACTCCTGCGCCGATGATGACCGCATTACGCACCTTCCCTTTCATAACACTCACTCCAAGCCGTTATATCATTTTTTACACGAAAAGAATTTGCAATACGCACCAAGCCTGCATTCGCCGCACTGCGGTGCTCTCGCGCCGCAAACAAGTCTGCCGTGCCATACAAGCCTGTGACAAAGCATAAGACCGTCTTTCGGGGGTATCACTGCAGAAAGCTGTTTTTCGACCTTGAATGCATCTTTTGTGCCGTCCGTTAATCCGATCCTGCCGCTGACCCTTATAACGTGTGTATCACACACAAGCGCAGGCTTCCCGTACAAGTCGCCCACAATAAGGTTTGCGGTTTTCCTGCCCACTCCCGGCAGCTTAACAAGCTGCTCAATGGTATCCGGAACTCTCCCGTCAAACTCATCGCGTATCATGCGACACATCATAACTATATCGACAGCCTTTGTCTTATACAGTCCGCAGGAACGTATATATTCTTCAACCTCGTCAGGCTCAGCCGCCGCAAAACTGTCTACATTAGGAAACCTCGCAAACAATGCCGGAGTTACAAGATTAACCCTCTTATCCGTGCACTGTGCCGAAAGCCTTGTTGCTATCAGCAATTCGTGCGGTTTTTCATAATTAAGCGCACATTTTACATCGGGATAACACTCAGCAAGCACATCAATAACAAGCCTTGCTCTTTCCTTTTTGGTCATAAATATCTCTTTTCTCGCGGTTATAACTATATATTATACGATATCGGCACAGTTGTCAAGTTTTGTCGACAATTTTTTGTAATTTTCTTTTGAAAAAACGGAACTGTTTCGGGACACCCTGCCTATAATCATTGCTAAAATCACATACGCCGATATACAAAAAATCCCCTTAGCAACTGCGTAAATCCGCATTGCTAAAGGGATTGTTGGTGAGCCACCCGGGAATCGAACCCGGGACACCCTGCTTAAAAGGAGTGGTTATATGAAAATATTATCTTCAAGCAATGGTAATATTCTTGCTGTTGCTCTCAGTTCGTTAGACTTAACGCAGTCTTTACTGCTTCTGTCTTTTGTTTTGATATTGTTCTTCGGTATCATTGTACTTGTGTCAAAGAGGTGATTTTATGTCTGATATAGTTAATACATTGCTCCAGTGGTTCGGTTGGCAAACTCCCGATACCGTTGCATTGCTGATAGAAAATATCGTCCGTGTTGCTATCGGATTAGGTCTTGTGTTGTTTATCTTCAAGTCAACATTCCGTCTTGCTGGTATCAATCGTATGTTGTAAGGGAGTATATGTATGAATGTTTTAATTTGTTGTGAAGAAAGCCAGACATCAACAATTGAATTTCGCAAATTGGGATATAATGCGTTTTCTTGTGATATTCAAGATTGTTCAGGTGGTTTTCCCGAGTGGCATATTAAAGGTGATTGTATTCCTTTGATTAACGGTTCATGTTCTTTCTTTACTTGTGATGGTGAATTGCATCATATTTACGATAGGTGGGATTTAATTATTGCTCATCCTCCTTGTACGTTTTTATCTAAGGCATCCGCTTGTCGTATGTATAAATCACCTGGGTGTATTGATGCTGATCGTTTTAATTCTGCGTTAGCTGCTAAAGCGTTTTTTATGAAAATTTTTAATGCTAATTCTGCGCATATATGTATTGAAAATCCAGTTCCTTTGCGTATTGTTGGTTTACCTGATTATAGCCAAATGATACAACCATATATGTTTGGTGAACCGTATAGCAAAAAAACGTATCTATGGACTAAAGGCTTACCTTTTTTAAAACCCACTAATATTTTAACTGATTATGTTTCCTACATTTCGGTTTGTAGTTCTTCGGCAAAAGTACGTAGTAAGTCTTTTGTTGGTATTGCTAAAGCGTTTGCTTCTCAATATTCAGCTGCGGTTTTATCAGGTTCTTTTTTTGAGTTGCCATTTCAATTAAAATTAGATGAATTGGGGGTTATTTAATGTTTTGCTTTTTCAAAAAAATCATTCTGTACTTGCTTCATCTTCCTGCCTTCATTGTGCTTGAAGTCAAGGATATTGTTAAGTACATAATTCATAAGGACTACAAGCTATTTGAAAAGTTCGGGCTTCATGTTTGGGTCGCTAAGTTCGGCGGTGGAAAAACTTCTTCAATGGTGTTTACTGCTTATCGACTTTGCAAGCGTTATCCGCAAGTTACTATTGTTACTAATATCAAGCTTTCTAACTTTCCCGATACAACTAAAATTCTTCCGTTAAATACGGTTGACGATATATTGAATGCACCCGATAACACTATCGTGTTAATAGATGAAATAGGAACGCTATTTAATAGCCGTGATTTCACAAAGGGTAATTCTTTACCTAAGATATTATTTCAGCATTTATGTCAGTGTAGAAAGCGACATATGATTATTTTCGGCACTGTTCAGCGTTGGAATTTCTTAGATAAGCAGTTACGGGATATTACGTCAACTGTTCGTGTTTGTCGGTCACATTTTTCACACCCATTCAGCCGTATTACTACGGTTACTATTTTTGATGCTTTCGAGTATGACCGTACTTATAATAATCCTATGATTAAATGTATTCCTTGCGGAGTTGAAGTAAATTTACAGACAGATAAAATCCGTAATTTCTACGATACATCGGAGCTTGTCGGTCAGCTCTTGGAGATGGAGTATGAAGATGATGAAACCATTATTCAAAATCTTGGTGGTGGTATCGGTGTCGGTGTTCCTATGGACAGAAAAGAAAGAGGTCGTGTTAGAAGAAATGCAAAAGTGTTGAAGTAGGCGGGTAAGGGGGGTTGCGCTCCCCCTCGGGGGCGCTCCCCCCTTTACTTGATAATAGCCTAAAAACGTCATCACTTTTAGAAAGTTTTGGTAAAAATATGGGGTTGTATAATGCAAAAATTAAAATTTATAAAGATGGCACTACTAATGAAATGTATTCAGACAAGTGTATATTTGGTGATAAGTTATCTTATGAATCTGATTCTAAAGAACAGAATTTAGAGATTAAGTACGGTTATGATAGTAAGGTCTATCGGTGTGATCGTCGAAATATTGATACCCATTATAACCGAATGCACGATTGTTACCGTATGGAGTTTGAGTGTGAACAAGAGGAGTTAAAGGAAAAGCGAAAAAAAGAACGTACTGATAATTTGAAACACGTTAAAGAAAAGGTTTATGATATTATATATCAAAATGAATGGGCGTATTTTATGACTATTACACTTCGTGAAGATGATAGTTATGATAGACGTGATCCGAAAGAAGTTTATAAGCTGCTTCGGGTTTGGTTATCAAATCAAGTTCAGCGAAAAGGACTTCAATACATATTGATACCCGAGTATCATAAAAAGGGTGGTGTTCATTGTCATGCACTTGTAAATGACGTTCTCCCGATGGTTTATTCGGGTAAACGTGCAGTAGGTAAAAAAGCGTGGAATGATACGGATTTGCTTAAGCGTGGTATCAATATAAATGCTTACAAGCCTGTTTTCAATGTTGTTAACTGGAAATATGGATGGTCTACAGCAATTCCTTTAGATGGTGCACCTGGTCAGATTGCAAATTACATGACGAAATACATCACTAAGGACTTGCAAAAGATATTTGGTAAGTACTACTGTAGTTCAAAAAACATACAGCGTAACTGTGAAATACAATACACGAACGTTGATTATTCGGCGGTCTGCGCGGAAGAGTATCAACTCATTTTGGGTATTCACATGAAATACAAGCGGCAGCTTGTGGAGTATAACAAAGAGAAAGCGCAACAATGGGAAACACCACCTTCAGTAATATTACCACCATTCTCCCCCACATGCGACAAAGACACAGAGAAATAATCGCCCGCGGCGAATGAAATGAAATGAAAAAATACGCACGCCCACTAACTAAGTGGAAATAAGTCGGAAAATCGGAAATAACCTGTTGGATATCTATATTCAACAGGTTATTCTGATTTCTGACTTATTCTGCGTCCATTATCAGCAACATATTAGCGGCGGAACACCGCCAACACAATACACAAACCTACAAAGGAAACAAACATATTAAAAGTAGTACTGCCTATAGAACCTCGTTTGATAGGAACGTATCCGACAGATAGTACTATTTCCGATAGCGCAGACCGCCGAATGTATAATCAACGTTCGTTATAGTATGAAAAAATCCCCCATTCAGGGGGATATATATAGGGGGTATGCCGATAGGCTAATTTCTGTTCTCAAAACCGCTGTTGCTATCAATGCTTTTTCGAGTGTATCGAGAATTTTTTTATTTTTGGTTATCATCTTCAAAGTTTTTTGCAATTGTGTGTATATCTCGTTTTATGTCCACTATGTCTAGTCCCATTTTAAATATTACTATGACTAATCCGATTATGATTATTATTGCAATTATGCCTATTATACCTGTTGTGTTTAGGATTTGTTCTATAGTCATTTTTATCTCCTTACCATTTCTTTTCTTTGATGTTTGTTAGTCCTGCTATGTAATCAATTGATACGTTATAGTATACTGCAAGTTTGATAACTTTGTCAAATGGTATCTGTCGTTTTCCACTTTCGTAAAGTTGATATTGTTGTCTTGTCATTTCTAACATTTGTGCTATCGCTTCTTGTTTTAAATCGTTATCTTCTCTTAAATCTTTTAAACGTTGGTAATTATACACAGTTTTTTCTCCTTATTTTTGGTTATAAAGTAGATTATATCATAGCATTCAAATAAATGCTTGACAAGCATTTAAACGAATGCTAAAATGTGATTGTGGCATTCATTTGAATGCACACTCCTAAAAAATTTATACACCAAGGAAAAGGTGAAAAAACCCGCCTATGTTGGCGTAAAACGTCGTAAGTCAGTAAAGACAATAAAAACGTTGCCTTGAGCGGCTTCTGATAAATAGCTCGCGTGGATAAGACTGCAAACGATAAGTGCAGGAGTCAAACAGCTTGGAAATCATCTGTAATCATTGTTCCCTATATGGGTAAATTTATTTTGTTACCGTATTCCGAGGTTTATATCGGAGAAAGGAGTTTTTATGTATATATCAGTTGTGTATTTTGTACACCCTATGTCAGTTGCTAAATATCTTGTCGATATTACGATTTTAGATTGTAATGCAACACTTGAATTGGTTTATGACGTTCTGAAATCGTCTGATAACTATACTGTTGATGGTGATTTGTTCCGTTATGAACAATTCGACTTTTTCAGCATTCTTTCAGATTTATATGATCGTTGTTCACAATTTTGTATTGTTTCTATGAGCGATTTTGTTAGTATCATTGCTAGAAGTGCTCAGGTATGTTATTTGACGGAAAGCGTTGATACGCTTTAAATATTATATTTACCGTGCTCCGAGGTACATATCGGAGAGAAAGTAGGTTATTATGACATTGGTAGGTTGCGAACAGAAACACGGAGCTTTCACCACGAAAGAGGGTAAGCAGGTTGAATACAATAACTTGTATCTGTACTGTACTCACCCTTTGGAAGTTCTGAAAGATGATAGCGGTAATGTTATCAAGTGGGGTATCGGCTTATCGGTAGTAACATTCAAAATCAAGAATACTGCTGATAACTTGAAGCAGGTATTCGGCAGAGCCATTACAGAAAAGGAGCTTAACGCTTATCTGGGTGCCGATGTAAATGTCTATTATGACAGTTACGGCACTGTTGCTTGTGTTCAGTTTATAAAGGCTTAAGCCTTTACATATTCCCGAAAGGAGAAAAATTATGGAAGGAGCTACTGTAACAGTTATGGAAACTTTAACTAAAGCTGTTGGTGATGTTTTTACCCTTATGGGTACTTGCTTCACTCAGATCACTAGTCAGCCTGTTCTCGTTCTGTTTATTGCAGGTTCGCTTATCGGTGTTGGCTGTCGTGCATTCGCTAAGCTTCGTCGTGTTTGCTAATCGGCGAAATACTTCCCCGTGGGGAGTGGGTGAAATATCCCACTCCCTTTAATTTTTTGTAGAAAGGTTTAATATATGGAAAAAATAAAAAACTTGCCCGCTATGCGTCTAGCCGCATTTGCCGTAGCCGTTGCTATTATTCTTGGGCTATCATCGGTTATGTTTTCGTTTAACGCCAGCGCCGAAATCGCCGATGATGTTGTTAGTCAGCTTGGCACGCTCGCAAATTACGATTGTGTAAAATATAAGGCAGGTCAGCATATAACATTTGAGTTTCTCCGCAGTATATATAATCGTTTTAATAGTCCGTATGTGTGTGGAGTTGTTTTAGGTTATAAAGATGGAAAATTTGTTTCTATCTCTAAAGCAAGTACTCGCGTTATTCTCGGTTCTCGTAGTTCAACTGATACATCATTACTATTTTCGTATTGTACATCAAATTTGTATGAAAGCGAATATCCTGATAAATATGATGTGTATTATCATTATTTTACAACTTATAACGATACTGGTAAATATGGTGCTTCGTCTTTTCGTTCTAAAAATGGTAAGGGTGGAAATGGTGGTTTTATTGTTCTTGCAGATAGTTATAGCGATTATGTTAATCGGTTCGGTGATACATGTTATTTTGTATATACAACATCATCAACGAAATGGTCTGATTCACAGTTTCAGACATTAGAAAAAGATATTATTGATAACTTGAATGACAGTAATTACAAGGATTTTACTCCACCTCCGACAGGCGGCAGTGAAAATGGTCGGTTTATTTGCTTCGGCAATTATAAGGAGTATACATATGATGCGCATTTAGCTGATATTTCAGCGGGTGCAGTTTATCAACGCAATGATTATTTATCTTCAGAACAAACTAATTACACCGCTTTTATGTTTGATGATACATCGTGTTTTAATTGGGCTGATCAGCGTGTAACTTCTGGTCATATCGTTATGTATTCTTCTACTTCGATTGCATTTAATTATTACAATTCGTCTGATTCAGTCGGAGCTGTCAAGTTGCGTGTTTCTAAAACGCAAATGTTACCTAGTTTGCGCGAAAGTGATAATCCGTTCGATGTTACACATTATTTTGTCATGAAGCCTGCAAATAAACATTTTTCACGATATGTTATTATTTCTGAGGGTTCATTACGTTCTGTTCCTGCTAATTCTACAGCTACATTTCGTGTTAATATGCAAGGTTATTGTGATATGAATTTTAACAGTTATTATCTTTTAGAAATTGTTGATGTTCAATCTGATACTGTTGTTTCAAGTGCTATGTTTGTTTATACTGGCAAAGATAGTGGTAAAATTGATTTAGGTGGTCCTTTTGGTAATGGCAGCAATCATAAAAATGATAATTTTATTTCTGTTGATTATGAATATAAAGAAGGTAATAATGTTGATGATGGCATTTTAACTCCTGATCAAGATGGTACATTGCCTAATTTACCTAATGGTATTAAAGATGAAACTTATATTCCCAGTGGTAATTATAACTTATCTAATTTGGATATTTCGGATATATTTTCATCTTTAAATCAAGCTACTGCTTCTGTTGGTGCGTTTTTTCAGGCTACACTTAATATTATACCTATAACTATTATGACATTGATTTTAGGGTCTTTGGCTTTGTTAATTGTACTTCGTATTTTAGGACGGTGATTTTTTGAATGCGTTTTTGTTTTTTCAGAATATTTTTACTAATGCGTATAATCTTTTAAATCAAGTTATTGATTTAGGAGGTGGTATTAAAGTTACATTATTTGGTGTGTTCATCGGTGTTGCTTTACTTGGACTTGTTGTTACTGTGTGTAGGCGTTTGTATGATTAAATTATCTGATTTGTTTTCGGAATTTTTGCAAGAGCAGCGTTTTAGAAATAATTCCGCTCGGACGTTAGAATGGTATCATAATAATGTTGGTATGTTTCTTTCGTGGCTCGGCTCTGATGATTTAACTGATCTGACACTGTGTAACTACAAGGAGTATTGCAATTTCTTGTTATATACATATCAAACACACGGTAAAAATCTTAAGTCCAGTAGTGTAAATTCACATATCCGAGCGGTTAAAGCATTCTATAACTTCTGTATTTCCGAGGATTATATCGAGGATTTTTCACGAAAACTTAAAGTTCCTCGGATAGATAAAGATGAAAAAATACCGTTATCAGATGATGAAATATCATTGCTGCTATCGTCTTTTGATAGTTCTCGATTGTCATTTCGGAATTACTGTTGGTGCGTTTTAATGCTTGATAGTGGCTTGCGGCGCGGCGAAATTCTTAATTTGCATATTGGCGATGTTGATTTCAAAATGCGTTGTATGCTCGTTACTGGCAAAGGACGAAAACAACGGCTTGTTCCTATTGGTAAGCTGTCATATGATTGTTTATCACGTTATATAGCGTTATATCGTTCTTCTTGTTCTGCTTCTGATTTATTGTTTGTTGACCGTTTCGGAAATCCGTGTTCTGTCAATGCTATCAAGCAAGTTTTTCAGAAGTTAAAGAAACAGACAGGCATTCAACGGTTACATGCGCATTTGTTACGTCATACGTTCGCTACTAACTATCTTTTCGATGGTGGTGACCTGGAAACCCTTAGGCTGATTTTAGGACATTCCGATTTGCAAGTAACGATGATGTATTTACATCTTGCGCAAAATAAAAAAATGCTGTTAAGTAAGCATTTAAGCCATTTGGATAAATTAAAAAATCCCGATAGCTGATACTATCGGGATCGTTGGTGAGCCACCCGGGAATCGAACCCGGGACACCCTGCTTAAAAGGCAGGTGCTCTGCCGCCTGAGCTAGTGGCTCAAAAGCTATAAAACTTTTGGATTGTTTTCACAACGTGATTTATTATAACAAATCTTAACTTCTTTGTCAAGTCTTTTTTTGATTTTATTGTGAAATTCCGCAAAATCCGATGATAGTGAGCGTTTTTTCTTCTTATACAGCTATATTTCAGACCGATAACGTATAACTTTTGTTATTGACACAAAGCCTGTGATGTGATAAAATATATTTAGGTTAGTTTAGATTAACCGATTTTTTGTGTTTTATACGGAGTTAATATGGAAGAAAAGAAAATCAACCCTCTGCTTACAGGCTCTGCCGAAACGATGCTACAAAGCTTCTACGCAAGAGCCAAGTATTCAAGGAAAAAGACCGCCAAGTTTTACGATGCAAAAGCAATAGAGCTTGTCAAAAAAATAGATTATGATTTTTCAAAAGCCGAAAAAGATTCAACAATGAGCAACGGAGTAATCGCACGAACCATCGTCTTTGACGAATTGGTCAAAGACTTTATAAACAAAAATCCCGATTGCACAATTGTAAACATAGCCTGCGGACTTGATACAAGATTTTACCGTATGGATAACGGCAGAATAACATGGTACAATGTCGATCTGCCCGAAACTATCGCAGTGCGTGATGCAATATATCACGAATCAGGCAGGGTGTCTACAATAGGGATTTCCGCAACCGATCCTGCTTGGGCTGACAAGGTAACAAAAAGAGGAAAAATGCTATTTATAATCGAAGGTCTTTCCATGTACCTTACCGCAGAAGAAAACGCTCAGATGCTGTCGATCATCAGGGATAAATTCGATAACGCAACAGTGCTTATGGAATGCCTTGCCAAGAAGTGGGTAAACAAGGAGCATACCGAAAAATCAATTCATGATACCGGCGCAAAGTTTGTGTTCGGTGCTGATACCTTTGATGATTTAGGAAAAGCGGCGGACGGATTTAAATGCGTCAAAGATGACGATATTGTCCGCGGAATGGCTGTTATAATGCCGATTTTAAAGCCGTTCAAAAAGCTTCCCTTGCTCAGAAAAATCGCACAAAAGATTCTTATATTTGAAAAAGCATAATCTGATATCATCAGCCGACCCTTCAGCGTGTCGGCTCTATTTGTACCCGTAACTTCACATTCGATTATAAAAAGCACTACCTTAAGGATAAATCTTCCGTATAAAGAAGTTTTCTATTGCATTCAGTCGGATTTTGTGATATTATTATTCTAATAAATTATGCCAAGAATACGGCAAATAAATTTACGCACAGCAAAAGTGCGGTTAGGAAGAGAAAATATGCCAAAAAGACAGGACATCAACAAAATTATGATAATAGGTTCAGGTCCTATTATTATAGGTCAGGCGTGTGAATTTGACTATTCGGGAACACAAGCCTGCAAAGCACTCAAAAAACTGGGCTACGAAATAGTGCTTGTAAACTCCAACCCGGCAACTATTATGACAGACCCCGATGTTGCGGATATCACCTACATTGAACCGCTCAACCTCGACAGACTGACGCAGATCATCGAGCAGGAACGTCCCGATGCGCTTCTGCCTAACCTCGGCGGTCAGTCCGGTCTTAATCTCTGCTCAGAGCTGGACAAGGCAGGCGTGCTGAAAAAGTACAACATTCAGGTTATCGGCGTTCAGGTTGACGCTATCGAACGTGGTGAAGACCGTATCGAGTTCAAGAATGCAATGAAGGATCTCGGTATCGGTATGCCGAGAAGTGAAGTTGCTTACACGGTTGACGAAGCTGTAAAGATCGCAGAGGAGCTTAAGTACCCTGTCGTTCTTCGTCCTGCCTACACAATGGGCGGCGCAGGCGGCGGTATGGTATACAACGTCGATGAACTCAAGGTTGTGTGTGAAAGAGGTTTACAGGCTTCACTCGTAAATCAGGTTCTGGTTGAAGAATGTATCTTCGGCTGGGAAGAGCTAGAGCTTGAAGTTGTCCGCGATGCCGATAACAACAAGATCACCGTTTGCTTTATCGAAAACATCGACCCCATCGGCGTGCATACAGGTGACTCATTCTGCTCCGCTCCTATGCTGACTATTCCCGAAGATGTTCAGAAAGAGCTTCAGGAAATGTCTTACCGCATTATCGAATCCATAGAGGTCATCGGCGGCTGCAACTGCCAGTTTGCCCGTGACCCCGAAACAGGACGTATTGTTGTTATCGAAATAAACCCCAGAACATCACGTTCTTCCGCTCTCGCATCAAAGGCTACAGGCTTCCCTATCGCCTTTGTTTCAGCTCTTCTCGCCTGCGGTCTTACCCTCAAGGATATCCCTTGCGGCAAGTATGGCACACTTGATAAGTACTACCCCGACGGAGATTACATTGTGATCAAGTTCGCACGTTGGGCATTTGAAAAGTTCAAGGGTGCTGAGGACAAGCTCGGTACACAGATGAGAGCTGTCGGCGAAGTCATGAGCATCGGCAAGACCTATAAAGAGGCTTTCCAGAAGGCTATACGTTCGCTTGAAAAGGACAGATACGGTCTCGGCTTTGCAAAGAACTTCCACGATATGACTAAGGAAGAGCTTTTAGCACAGCTCAGATACCCCACAAGCGAAAGGCAGTTTGTAATATATGAAGCTCTGCGTAAGGGCGCAACTATCGAAGAGATCCATGCTCTTACAAAGATCAAGGACTGGTTCTTACAGCAGATGAAGGAGCTTGTTGACGAAGAAGAAGCTCTGCTTAAAGCAAAGGGCGCAGTTCCCGAAAAGGCTGTACTGAAGCAGGCAAAGCTTGACGGCTTCTCAGACCGTTATTTAAGCTCACTGCTTGAAGTAACAGAAGAAGAAATAAGAAATGCACGTATCGGTTTCGGCATAAAGGAAGCATGGGAGGGTATTCATGTAAGCGGTACCGAAAATGCGGCTTACTACTACTCCACCTATCACCTTGACGAGGATAAGAGCCCTGTCAGCGACAAGCCTAAGATAATGATTTTAGGCGGCGGACCCAACAGAATAGGTCAGGGTATCGAGTTTGACTACTGCTGTGTTCATGCGGCACTTGCTCTCAAAAAGCTCGGCTTTGAATCGATCATCGTAAACTGCAACCCCGAAACGGTTTCTACCGACTATGACACATCCGACAAGCTCTACTTTGAGCCGCTCACCCTTGAAGACGTACTTTCGATACACGACAAGGAAAAGCCGCTCGGCGTTATCGCTCAGTTCGGCGGACAGACACCGCTCAACCTTGCAAGCGACCTCAAGAAGTACGGCGTAAACATTCTCGGCACAACTCCCGAAACTATCGACCTTGCGGAAGACCGCGACCACTTCCGTGCAATGATGGACAAGCTCGGCATACCCATGCCCGAATCCGGAATGGCAGTAAACGTAGACGAAGCACTTGAAATCGCAAACCGCATCGGTTATCCCGTTATGGTTCGTCCCTCATACGTTCTCGGCGGCAGAGGTATGGAGATAGTTCACGATGATGAGATGATGAAGGTCTATATGTCTGCGGCAGTAGGCGTAACCCCCGACCGTCCCATACTGATAGACCGTTTCCTGCACCACGCTACAGAGTGCGAAGCAGACGCTATTTCCGACGGCAAGAACTGCTTTGTTCCCGCTGTTATGGAGCATATCGAGCTTGCGGGCGTTCACTCAGGTGACTCGGCTTGTATCCTGCCCTCTATGAACCTTACGGAAAAGCAGGTTGCAACGATCAAGGATTATACAAAGAAGATCGCTGTTGAAATGAACGTATGCGGTCTTATGAATATGCAGTACGCAATAGAAGACGATACAGTCTATGTTCTTGAAGCAAACCCCAGAGCATCACGTACAGTACCGCTGGTATCAAAGGTTTGCAATATAAACATGGTACAGCTTGCAACACAGATAATCACATCTTCACTGACCGGCAAGCCATCCCCAGTACCGGAGCTTCACGACAAGGTGATAAACCACTACGGTGTCAAGGAAGCGGTATTCCCGTTCAATATGTTCCAGGAGGTCGACCCCGTTCTCGGTCCTGAGATGCGTTCTACAGGCGAGGTGCTCGGTATAGCCCCCACATTCGGCGAAGCTTACTACAAGGCACAGGAAGCAACACAGGTAAGACTTCCTCTTGAAGGCACAGTTCTCCTCAGCGTATGCGACAGAGATAAGCCCGAACTGCTCGATATTGCGAGGTCGTTCAGTGAGCTTGGTTTCCGTATCCTTGCAACAGGCAAAAGCTATGAAATGATAAAGGAAGCAGGCATTGCCGCCGAGCGTATCAACAAGATGTACGAGGGCAGACCCAACATCACCGATGCGATAGCAAACGGCGAGATACAGCTTATCATCAACACTCCCGCAGGCAAAACAAGCGCAAATGATGACAGCTATATCCGTAAGTCGGCGATCAGACATAAAGTGCCTTATATCACGACAATGGCAGCCGCAAAGGCAAGCATTGAGGGTATAAAGTCGCTCAAAACCAACAAGCACTTCGGCGTAAAGTCAATACAGGCACACCACGCCGATATCAAGTAATTAACGCATAATAAGCCAAAGGGGTTGTGGCACAACCCGAAAAAAGAAAAGTGAGTCGAAGCGCAAAAAATAGTGCGCTCGGCTCACTTTTTTGGTAAGTGGAGAAAATCTGTCTTTAGTCTGTCATAACGTTTTAGTAATTAACACTGATAG